>Ga0308309_10000034_pt1 | contig 134954 bp, 103 predicted proteins | sample HubBroMetageWFT5_FD_192491 | JGI IMG/M metagenome (GOLD analysis project Ga0308309, IMG submission 192491) | Warmed and freeze-thawed soil microbial communities from the Hubbard Brook experimental Forest, New Hampshire - Hubbard Brook CCASE Soil... | ecosystem: Environmental > Terrestrial >...
CGGCTGGCGTTTATTGTGCCGATCACGCTGCTGCTGATGGCGTTCATCCTTTATTCGGCGTTTGGGTCGTGGAAGTGGGTGTTCCTGATTCTGGCGGTGGTGGCGCTTTCGCCGCTGGGCGGATTTCTCAGCCTGTTGCTGACGGGGACGCATTTCAGCGTGTCGTCGGGGCTGGGATTTCTGGCGCTGATTGGAGTGTCGGTGCAGACCGGCGTGATCATGGTGGAATACATCAACCAGCTTCGCACGCGCGGGCGGCCGGTGCGCGAGGCGGCGAAGGAAGGCGCGGCGCTGCGGCTGCGTCCCATCATGATGACGATGCTGGTCGCCACTCTCGGGCTGTTGCCGGCGGCCATGTCTCACGATATCGGTTCCGATTCCCAACGGCCTTTTGCCATCGTCATTGTGGGCGGTCTCACTTTCGAGTTGCTGATCAGCGTATTCCTTCTGCCAACGTTGTATTGCTGCTTTGCCAGGTCGGGGGACCGGCTGCCTCCGCCGGACGCGCGGTTCCTGGAGGAAGGCGAACATGTCGACTAGGACCGGGCAGGTTGAGTCTTGTTCTCGAAGCGCTGGCCAGAGTTTCGTCGCCAGAATCTGCACGAGTGATCAGCTCTCTGTGCGGTTGCGTGATGCTCCGATAGGCGCCGCCGCTTTGATTTTGATTGTTTCTGGAGTCCTGCTGATCCCGGTTATTGGGTTATTCCATGGGAAACTGACACCGCTCAGCAGAGCTCTGACGATTATTATTTTGCTCTTTGCACCCGCGATACTCGGTGCCATTTATTCTCTCTTTTTCGAGAAGTCAAAGGTATACGGCAGCGTTGACCTGTTACTCGCGAGTATCGCGATCCTGGTCCAGCCCCTTACGCGGCCTTGGTTGGACATGTATCTGCCATTTGTCTGTGCGTTCACCGTCTTCTGTGCGGTTGTGCGAATGCTGGAGCACAGACGGATACGATAATTAGCAGGGAGCGGTTGACGGAATACTGGCTAGAAACAGGTCGAGGCAACGGCCTGCAGCGAAGTGACGTTGAGGCGACTCTCTTTGCCTTCCTTGATCAGAACGCCCTTAACTGCCGTCTTCTGTCCTTTATGACTCGAGGGGTTGAATGCACCTACGCCCAGCAGTTGGTCCTGTTGATTGCCTAGCGGCCGGGCAACTGCCGCCTTTAAGGCCGCCATCGATGTTGGCTGGCTATCGGAAACGATGGGCTCACTGGCGTTGGTCAGCATCCATGATCCAGAAGGCCCTTGCTCCAAACAACCTACGACCTCGGCGATATCAAGGGCGTTTTGTTCTCGATGGGTGTCGATGGAGTACTGAATAAACGGAGTGAACATTTCATCCCAGCTTTGGTTTGCTTCGCGAAAGTACACTGCCCTGTCCGGCCCAATGTTGTGCGCTGTGTCGGAAGCGTCGTGATGATGTTGCAGAGCCTCGTTCTTCAGCGAATTATCATAGTGGGCCGTGACGACTAGCTTGCTGCCTGCCGGCAGCTTGAGTGGCTTTTCGAGTTCATACGCAAGCTGCCAGTGGAAATCGTATTTCGGCACGCTGAGTATACTTTCCTCGCGCCCGTCAGGATAGACGACGGCGTACTTGAAGTCCTTACCCCGCAGGTGTGCATGCGGTTGGAGCTGGTAAATGGTCACCGGTTCCGTGTAGGCCGTAATCCCGATCACTTCATAGTTTTGCGCGTACGCTGGGATTGGGGGAATCGCCACACTGGTGCCCTCGGCCTTTTGGCCGGGAGCATCCGTCGGCAACTCCCTGCCGTCGGCGATGATGGTCCCTCCTGAAGCAGGCACTCGAAACAGCTGATGTTTCGGCGGATCGGGCTGGAACCACAAGGCAAGCGCCGGTCGGTCGGTTTCCGGCTTGCCATTCGCCTGGTAGTGAATGTTGAAGTTGAGGTACATATTTTTGCCGCCCTTCAACAGCTTGGCGCTGCCCTCCCCATACGTCTCGAAAGTCGTGCCCGGTGTGTACACGCCGAGCATGTCGTACTCCCCGGCATTAGCGGGATCTGCAACCGCAGGTCGAGACCCGATGGAGCGGTTTGGAAAATCTACCTGCTGGGCGACTAGCGCGAGCTTATCGAGGTCGGCGGGTGTCAGACCGTCGTCCAACACAACCTCAGTGATCGCCATGTGGTGAACGAGAGCACGATTGCTTGGGAGTACCTGGAGGGCGACGACCCACTTGTCTTCGGAGACGGGTAACTTGGCCAAGTACCGAACGTACGGGATTTCACCCGTGGCCGGTAGATGAAACTCCGGCAACCGGATGACGAGGTCCGGCGCGAGTCCCTTCGCGTACAGCCAGCCTTGCGAAATACTTGGCAGGGGTGGCAAATCGGCATCGTTCCCTTTGGGGGTGCCCGCATTGACCCATGCGACCAGCGTATCGATCTCCTGCTGGCTGAGCCGTGGGTCGTTGCGGAACTTCATGCTCCCGTTGGGATCTGCCGGCCACGGTGGCATCTCGCGCCGCAAGACTTTTCCCTTAATCGACTCAGCCCAAGGCCGCGCAGTATCGTACGACAGTAGCGACACAGCCGAGCCTATCTCGCCTGGGCGATGACAATTTGCGCAGTGTTTGTATAGAATCGGCGCCACTTCCTTGCTGAAAGTGGGGGCAGGCGCGTCGGTGGCGGAAGGGATGGCCCGGAAACCAAGCACAGATGCGGTGACCGCGCCGGCTAACCACATCCACTGCCTAATTCGCCTCGATCTCACTAACACTACAACCCCCGCGGAAATATGCTCGAATCGCGATTCCATTATTGCCCACAATCGCGGGTGAATACCACAACGTGGTGGGAAACTGCCACAAATGTCGCGAAACTCAATCTGGTGGGTTTAGTTTGTGCTGCGTCAATCCTCCTGCCTCAACCGTGCTGAATCCGGCAATTCAGGGGGAGGACCATGTCCTTTGGTCATCTGGATCGGCGCAGACAGATGTAGGAATCGCCGGAGTTACGAGCAAGAAATTCGCCGCCTAGCGTGAAGCCTATTTCCAGGCGCTAGAAGAGGACACGATCCCCGCACTCCGCATATGGAGCGACTGGCCCTCTTATGGAAGGCGTTTACACCTACTGGGGATTGGCCACCCGAGGTCGATGAGTGATATGGGGATTTGTCAACAGCTTTCCTCTTGGCTATCGAGTTTCAACATTTTGTACAATCACCCGAACCGCCGGGCGATTTCGAGATTCCTAAAGAGGGCACCCGAGGATGGCGAAAGAGGAGGCATCATGGAGTTTGTAATGTTTGAAGATGTGGACGGCCTGGAAGTCTTTGTGAACCCCGAACGGGTGATCTGGGTGAGAGAACACTCCAACCAAACTACAATCATCAGCTGCGGACACGAGGACAAGTTTGCAGTGCGCCTCGCTCCAGCTCATGCCGTTGCCGCGTTGGGCAAGACGGCTCGCTAAACCGGAGGACGAGGGAGTTCAGAACGGATCAGTAACACGGCTCATCGTTGCTGAAACCATCGCAAAGGTCGTGTCGCGCTACTCTGTGGGAGTCCACAAGATCAGCGGACCCGCTCCAGCACACGTCGCCAGGTCTTGCCATCGCCGATCTCCAGTCGGTCGCTTTCCAGTTTGAAGGGACGCGGCTGATCGGTGTCGGTAAACTCCGGCGCCAGGCTTCCTTCGACGTGATGAGTCACTCCATGCTTTTTTGCGTCCACGGTGTAGGTGCCGAAGTATGCGACATAGGCACTGTAAGCGGCGAGGGCATGCTCGGCTGAGGGCGGCTTGCCTTGGGAGACGTTTCCTTCTGGAAAAGGCGCCAGCGGCGGAGCCTTCATGATCTGAATATGCACATGCCCGGTCGCATCGTAAACGATGTATCCCCGCGGATGTTCACCGAACCGGTACTGCCACGTGCCGTCCTTATCTAGATCGGCAAACTCCACTACTCGCCACGTGCCAATCAGCCCGTGGGCTCCCCGGGCAGGACGCTGGGCGAAGGCGGCGGTGCCCGGCAACAGCAAGCAACATAGCGCGTAAATCATTTTCATGTTGGTGCCTCAAAGTGTAGGTAGAACTTACACCGATTCTAAGGGATATGGGACAGTTGGCGAAACGGGCGACAGCGCTCAGTGACCTGGAGCGTCCGGAAAAACGGGGCAGCTACGGGGCCGATCGAGCCCCTAATAAGGGCCCAAACGGGATACCTTTCTAAGGCAGTTCCATGTCGAGAGCGTACAGATCACTCGTGCTCATATCACGGAGCAATAGCGGCGCGTTATCTGGAGTGAGGCTGTAGCTCATTCCCCAAACACCGGTCAGAGGAAAATCCGGGAACGTCACCACGGTCTCAGTTGTGTTGGTGGGAACCTTCCAGCGGTAAACCCCACCTGTCTTCCCCGGAGCATTAAAGTAGAGCGTGCTGAAATATAGATATTGCCCGTCGGAGGACCAACGGGGGTAATCGGCAAGTCTGCCCAGCACTCGAGAGGTATGCGCGACCATGTCGTAGAGCACGAGTCGTTGGGTTATATCTTCTAAAGCGGCGGCATACCGGCCATCTGGAGAGAGCTGACCATCGTAGAGTCCCTCGGAACCAGGCAGCAGCGAAACGTGTTTGGTTTTCAGATCCAGCCAGTGCAAGGCGGTCTGGGACTCGGCCACATCGGAACTCGAGAACAAAATCGAGCTTCCGTCAGATGCCCAGGAAGGATAGGTCTGGAGGTCACGGCCTTCGGGGGCAGCCATTACTGGTACGCCACCGCTGCTTGAGACTAGATATACTTTCTTGTGCGCATCCTCCTGGGCGGCGGCCTGAAAGGCAATCTGCGTCCCGTCGGGTGACCACTGTGGGTTGGAGGCGCGCATGGGCGGGAACGTCAATTGCTGCCGTTCACTTCCGTCCGCGCGGCTGCGAACAAGGGTGGCGTCGGGAAACTCGAGGTAGGCCATCCACTGCCCGTCGCGAGAGAAAGTGACATGGTCCGCCGAGATGCCTTGAGCGTAAGGAGCAAACTGCCGCGTCGAGGCGTCGTAACGCAGAAGCTGTCCGCGCAACTGCCGCCCTACCGCGTAAACTGTTTTGCCGTCTTTGCCGGGTAGAGGCGTAAAGAAGGTCACCGGTCCATTTGTGATCTGCATCGGCTGTGGATTGACCCGGCGCAGAATCCCGTCTTGCCGAATCGCCCAGATGTTTCTCGTTGTCCCCTCACCCGCGGCATAAAAGAAATACCGGCCGTCTGGCGTCCAGCCCCCAGCCAAGACGCCCCCGGGATTGTTCCCGTCCGGAAGCGAGGGGTGGACGATTTTACTGGGAATATCGACCTGCCAGAGGGCAGTCTTGTTAGTGTTCTGATCGGTCACTCCAAACCGGAGACACTTGCCGTCTGAGGACCACACGAGATGGATGGGCTCGCCCGGCAGGCTTGCTACCTTTCTGGAATTGCTCCCGTCGGGAGACGCAAGATAGAGGTCAGCTCCGACCGAATAGGCAATATCCTTCCCATCCGGAGACCATCTGGCATCGCGCGCATGGACGTCGCCCAACGGGCGCGGCGAACCCCCGGGCACGGGAACCCGCCACAAGCTGGGCATGTCTGCCCTCGAATCCGGTCGGGGCGGAAGGCCGCCATAGTTGGTCACCAGGAATTCCGATCCGCTGGGAGAGATGTCTTCAATATCCATCTCTGGAAAAGGCTCAGCGATCGGGAAAACCTGTCCTCCTTCAGGAGATGTATAGCGGATCACCCGATGCTCCCCTTCCAAAGCCCGAAAATACACGCGCGGACCATCAGTCAGCAGTCTGGTGTTATGAATCAAATTGCCCAAGTGGGTCAGTTGCCGGACTTGGATCACTTTCGGGGGCGGTATTGAAGGACGAAAAGCTACTGCCGCCAACGCCAAAACCAATATCGCCGCCCCAAAGACGAGTGTTCGACGCCGGTTGTGGATTGCGGGGCCTTCCGAGATGGGTGTCCCGCTGGCATCGGTGAGGGCCTCCTCGTCGATCACCACTTGGGCTATGGCTCGGCTATGAAAGACGATCTCGCCATGTTCGGGGATCGATCGCACCTCCTGTGTGAACCGGTACCCTCGCCCAGGGACGGTGACGATATAACGGCTTGCCTGCGCCTGGTCGCCTAGCGCCTTGCGCAGCATCGAAATGTTCTGGCTGAGATTGACGTCCTCCACGTAGCTGTCCGGCCAGATGGTCTTCATCAGCTCCTCTTTGGGTATAAGGTGGCCGGCGTTCTGCACGAGCACCAGGAGGGTCTCAAACGCCTTGGGGGTCAGCGCCAGAGCCTTGCCGTCGCGCAACAGCTGACATTCGCGAGGGTCGACCCGAAAGGGGCCAAATTCGTATAACTGGCTCGCCTGCTTGCTCATAGGCGCTCTCACAAGAATTTCAAGAGATTTTCAAAGTTTCCTTAAGACTTTCGAGGCGCACTTCCCGCAGTGTACCTCCATCTGGCCAGGACGGCGCGAAAGCCGTACTGGACGTGGGTTGCACTCTACCACGAGATCCAAGCAGGGTAAAGACCCCGCGGGCAATGACGACTCATAAAAAGATCGAGGTCTCCATCCAGACCGATCGGGTCGTGATGATCTGGAGAAGAGGATGCGCCCGCCGGTGGTGCCCGGAATGTGGCCGGGAAGTAGACGTGGTGGATCTGGTGCAGGCTGAAGTCCTGGCGCGGCTGACAGCCCGGCTGAACGATGGCGGCAAGTCCAGGAAAAGACACTCTTTGCAGGGCCTGGACGGGGCGGTGCTGGTGTGTGTGGAGTCTCTGCTGTCGGCGAGCTGATTTGGACCCGGCAAGAAACCGGAAATGGTATGGACAGAAGCTGGACATTGACGAAGCAGGTGAGTGGAGGAGGCTGGCTATTAGACAGATTCAAATGGTGTCGTTCTCAATAATGACCGTGTTGCTGAGCGTTTTGCTGGGACAGGGGCAGCAGACCGTGGCAACCAATACCCATGCGGTCGTGCCGCCGCTGGTGAACTTCGCCGGCGTGTTGACCGATCTCAACGGCAAGCCTATGACCGGTGTGGTCGGGGTCACCTTCTATCTGTACCAAGAACAGCAGGGCGGTGCGCCGCTCTGGCTGGAAACGCAGAACGTGCAAGCGGATGATAGCGGCCACTACACCGTGATGCTGGGCTCGACCAGCAGCTATGGTTTGCCGGCGGATATCTTCGTCGCCGGTCAGGCGCACTGGCTCGGGGTGCAGGTGGAAGGGCAGGCGGAGCAGCCGCGCGTGCTGCTGGTCAGCGCTCCGTATGCGTTAAAGGCTGGAGACGCAGAAACTATCGGGGGGCTTCCGCCCTCGGCCTTCGTGCTGGCCGTGCCGTCGTCTGCAACAACTTCTGGCGCTGCGACTTCGGCGACGGCGGCAACAGCTGCTGCGCCGCAGGCTCCGCCACCAGCAGGCGCGGTCACAGGCTCAGGCACCGCCGATTTCATTCCCCTGTGGACCGCGACTTCCAACCTCGCCAACTCGGTGCTGTTTCAGTCGGGAGCGGGTGCCACTGCGAGGATTGGCGTCAATACCTCCACCCCTACCACCACACTGGACGTGAAGGGACCGGGAACGGTGCGCGGGGTGTTGCTGCTGCCGGCCGTGGGCACGGCCACAGCTGCCAAAGGCGCCAGTTCGCAACCGCTGGCTCTGACCGCTTCGGCATTCGACAGCTCATCGGGAGCCGCAGTCGCTCAAAACTTCCGCTGGCAGGCGCAGCCCGTGGGCAATAACACCAGCAGCCCCAGCGGTTCGTTGAACCTGCTCTACAGTTCGGGCACGAACGCAGGCACAGAAACCGGATTGCAGATCAGCTCTACGGGACTGTTCACCTTCGCTCCGGGGCAGACATTTCCGGGAGCGGGTGGCGGCACCATCACTGGAGTCGCGGCGGGAACGGATCTCACCGGGGGAGGCACCACCGGCAGCGTCACGCTGAATCTCGATACGACGAAGATTCCCCAATTGGCTGCGGCGAACACTTTCACGGCAAACCAGATGGTGAACGGAACGATGACGGCAACGTCATTCAGCGGCAATGGGTCGGCGCTGACTAACGTCACGGCCTCGAATTCCAGCGAGCTGGGCGGACTGGCACCCACTGCGTTTGCGCAAGTGGGAGCGGCTAATACCTTCAGCGGCATCCAGACCTTCACCAATCCGAATTCGTCGTTTACCGGCAGCGGCGCCGGGCTGACCGGCGTTGTGGCTGTGAATTCCTTGGAACTGGACGGTCTGGGAGCAGGTTCTTTTGCCCAACTGGGAGTGAACAACCCGGTCACTACCGTCGGCACGATTCTAAGCGCAAATGACAACGGCGCGGCTCTGTGGGTGTACCAGAGTGGGTTGGGTAATGGAAACCCGCAATCGGCAAATGGCATTCAAGCGTACACGTCGAGCACGACCGGCTACGGCATCATCGGCGCGAACCAAGCTACCACGGGGACTGCAGCGGGAGTGCTCGGCACGTCGGCTTCGGCGGGAGGCGTGCAAGGGTTCGGCGTTGGAGGCTACGGCGTGGAGGGCCAGAGTGGCTTTGTGGGTGTCTACGGGGTGGCCACTGGCGCCAGCAACACAGGATCTGTTTATGGCGGTTTTGCTGGCGTTTGGGGGGATACGAACGTTGAGGATGAAACCGGAATCCTTGGAACAGCGGATTTCAACTCCGCCGGCTTCTTCTTCAACTCGAGTAGCGTTAGCCCTACGCTCTTCGTCGGAAATTTTGGGAGCGGAGGAGGATGCTACGGCTGTGATGTCACGCTCCTCGAAGCACGAGGCGAGAGCACCGGCAAACGGTGCACGATCGACGGCAGCGGCACTCTGAACTGCGACGGCACAGTCACTGCGGTTGTTCCCACCGAAAATGGCGCACGGAAAGTCTCGCTCTACTCGGTCCAATCGCCGGAAAACTGGTTCGAAGACTTCGGCTCCGGACAACTTTCCAACGGATTCGCGCGCGTGGACCTCGACTCCACCTTCGCGCAAACCGTGAACACGGGCCAGGAGTACCACGTATTCCTCACTCCGAAAGGCGACTGCAAGGGACTTTACGTCTCCAACGAAAGAGCAAGCAGCTTCGAGGTGCATGAACTGGGCGGCGGAAACTCCAGCGTGGCCTTCGACTACCGCATCACCGCCAAGCGCAGCGGCTACGAAAAAGTCCGCCTGACCGACGTCACGGAACACTACCAGAAGATGGAGGAGCGAGATCAGCGGCGCATGCGCGCCCTGCGGCATCCTGCACTGCCGTCGGCTACGCCACAGGTCAGCCCGGCGGCCGCGCCATCTCGGTTCAGCGCTTCGGCGCAAGCCTTGAGCGATCGCGCCAAGTAATGCCGTGACAGACCACGACAATTTGATGGGGAGACTTATATGAAACCGATTCAGAAATTCTTTGAGGTGGTTTTGCTCGCCGCGTGCTTGTCGATGACTCTGTTGCCAGCATCTCCGGCGTTCGCGCAGACAGCGCCTGCTGCTGTAGTTTCCAACACTGCGTCCACGCTGCCGCATTTCGTGCGTTTCAACGGGACGGCGAAGGATCTCAACGGCAGTCCACTGACTGGCGTGGTTGGCATCACCTTCGCACTCTACGCCGAGCAGGATGGCGGCGCGCCGCTGTGGCTGGAAACACAGAATGCGCAAGCTGACAGCAAGGGGCATTACTCCGTTGTTCTTGGAGCCACCAAGCCTGACGGCTTGCCCGCCGAACTGTTCACGTCTGAGCAGGCGCGATGGGTAGGAGTGCAACTCTCGGGGCAAGCGGAGCAGCCGCGCGTGCTGCTGGTCAGCGCTGCGTATGCATTGAAGGCCGGAGATGCGGAAACCATCGGGGGGCTTCCGCCTTCGGCCTTCGTGCTGGCCGTGCCGTCGTCTGCAGCAACTTCCGGCGATGCGACTTCGGCGACGGCGGCAACAGCTGCTGCGCCGCAGGCTCCGCCACCAGCAGGCACGGTCACAGGCTCGGGCACCGCCGACTTCATCCCGTTGTGGACCACCACTTCTAACCTTGCCAACTCGGTGCTGTTTCAGTCGGGAGCGGGTGCAACGGCGAGGATTGGCGTCAATACCGGCACACCGGCCAGCACTCTGGATGTAAAAGGTACAGCCACGGTTCGCGGCGTATTCAGTTTGCCTCCGGTGGGAACGGCGACGGCGGCCAAGGGAGCGGACTCGCAAGCCTTGAGCTTGACGGCCTCGGCCTTTAACAGCAGCACGAGTACGGCCGCGAATCAGAATTTTCGCTGGCAGGTCGAGCCTGTAGGAAACGACACGACCGCACCGTCGGGCACGCTGAATCTGCTGTTTGCGGAAGGAACGGGGTCTCCGGCGGAGACGGGGTTGAACATCGCCAGCAACGGGCTGATCACCTTCGCCCCCGGGCAGGTGTTTCCTGCGGTTGCGCAACTACATGCGGCCAACACCTTCACGGCAAACCAGACGGTGGACGGAACGATGACGGCAACGTCATTCAGCGGCAACGGCTCGGGACTGACCAACGTCACGGCGACAAATTCCAGCGAGCTGGGCGGCCTGAATTCGACTGCATTTGCGCAGCTGACTGCGAACAATACTTTCAGCGGCACCGAGACGATGTCGGGGTCCAACAGTTCCGGAGTCCTGCAGGTCACAAACACCGCGACGTCGGGTGCCGCTCCGGCAGTCGTGGGCACAACCGACAGCACGAGTGCCGCCGGAGTTAAAGGAATTGCTTCAGCTACCACGGGAACATCGAACGGCGTGGTTGGGTCGGGCTCCAGCCCGACTGGCATCGGCGTGAAAGGAGAAGGCCCGAACGTGGGCGTGAATGGTCAGTCGAGTGGGGAGAGCGTCACGGGCGCCAACTTCGGTGCAATCGCCGGCGTCTGGGGTGACACGGGCGCAGCGTCCGAGTCTGGGTTCTCTGGTGTTACGGGAACTGCTGACGACAATTTTGCCGGAGTCTTCCTCAACAACGCCCCTTTGGATGTCTTTGAGGCTTTTCCCGCTGTTCTGGCTGAAAACGATTCCAACGTCTCAGGATCCTTTGTTTTTGAAACCTACAACCAGACAACCGGCTACGCCTGCGTCATCGACATCGGCGCCAACTTGAGCTGCGACGGAATGGTCAGCGGGGAAGCCAAAGTCGATGGCGGTGCGCGCCGGGTTTCACTCTATGCCATGCAGTCCCCGGAAAACTGGTTCGAAGACTTTGGCTCGGGGACGCTGGCGAATGGCGCAGCCACGGTTACGCTCGATCCCACCTTTGCCCAGACCGTCAACACAGCCAGCGAATATCACGTCTTTCTCACCCCCAAGGGAGATTCCGAAGGTCTGTACGTGAGCAACGAAACGCCGCAGGGGTTTGAGGTGCATGAACAACGAGGCGGGCACTCGAACGTTGCCTTCGACTACCGCATTGTAGCCAAGCGTGCCGGCTACGAAAAGCTGCGTCTGGCCGACGTCACCGAACAATACAAGAAGATACAAAAGCAGCAGCAGTTGCGCCACGAGCGAATGGAGCGACGCGGCGCGGCGCGATCTGCGACGGGGGTAGGCGCCCAGTCGAAGTAAAACGCGGAGCGATTCCGAGGGGTAACTCTCCACTAACACAAAATCGTCATAGGAGCATTTCAATGAAGCAATCAATCAGACATCTAAGCCTTGGGCTGGCCTTGTGCGTGGCAAGCTTCGCGAGCCAGGGACTGGCTCAATCCACGCCGCAACAAGTAGCCGGTTCGGGTTGGCAAGCATTGACGGAAACAGCTCCGGCCGTGACCTCAGACGGAACGTTTGAATATATCGCCTGGAAAGGAGCCACCTCCACCAGGATCTATTTCTCGGTTTTTGATGGTACCAACTGGACGACTCAGAAAGCTGTGGGCGGCACAGGCTGGAGTGCGGAAACGAGCGTAACTCCGGCGCTGGCCTGGGATTTGCAGACAGACGAGATTTGGCTGGCATGGAAGGGGGCGACTTCCAACGCGATTTATTTCTCGATGTGGAATCGAACGTCGTGGTCGGCTCAAGAAAAAGTAGCCGGCTCTGGCTGGACAGCACAGACGGAACTCTCACCGGCCTTTGCGGGCAGCGACTTTAATGGCACAACTCTGGCCTGGAAAGGGGCCACGAGCACCAAGATTTGGTACACGAAGTGGAATTATCCCGGGTGGGCGACTCAACAAATCGTGCACGGCACGACAGCCTCGGGCCCGTGGACGGCCCAGACGAATCTCGCGCCCGCCATCGAGGCTACGGGACTTGCGACTCTATACTGGAAGAACTCAGCGTCGGATTACATCTGGACCAGCATGCAGACCCCGCCAACCTGGACTCCGCAGGAGGTGATCGCCTGCTCGGATCCGCAGTGGGTTGCGGAAACTACTATGACGCCGGCTGCAGCTTTGTTCAGCAACGGGGTGGCAGACATTGCTACTGACGCAGTATTTTGGAAAGATCCTTCCGACACTACGATCTGGTACACCTACGACGACGACGAGAACCAGGTTTTCTGTGCTCAACCGGCGACGGTGAGCGGCAGCGGTTGGAGTGCGGCAACCAACGTTTCTCCGGCTGCGGGGGCCTCGCCGGGCTATCCAAGCGCTCCGATTCTTGCGTGGAAAAATGCGACTGACAACACCATCTGGTTCCTGGACCCGACGACTCTGCCTGGCCTCTCGGCTTATGCTGCGACGGCTTCGAACAAATGAAATCCGAAAGGACTTCAGGAGCCGTCCAACGCGCGCTTCTTTGTCGTGATTCCGAGGATCTTAAAAAGTTCGATGTGCCAACCCTTATTCTTCATGGCGATGACGATCAGATCGTGCCTATCGGCGCAGCAGGTCTGATGTCCGCCAAGATTGTGAAGAATGCCAAGTTGAAGGTGTATCCAGGTTTTCCGCACGGGATGCCCACAACCCACGCGGACCAGATCAATGCCGACCGACTCGCGTTTCTCCAGCAAAGTAAGGAAGTGGCAGCGTAGAGGACCGTCAGAAGCCCGGCCTTTCGCAGTGTTCGCGAGAGGCCGGGGCGCGAAAGAGTTGGGCACCGCACCCGGCGCGGAACGCGCAAACGAGATGGTCGCCGAAGGAATATCGGAACTGAGGGATGGATATCACCGCAAGAGGATGTAGGAAATGGCAATGAAAGGGATCAGAGTGCGGCGTTTGCGATCTTAGAAAGTTGGGGGCTAACGTGACCTTTGCTCCCCTCTCGCTCTATAATCTGGTCTTTGCAATTTCAAGGAGAAATCAGATGCCCGAGCCCAAATCCGCCGCAAACGAGAATGAAATTTCCCGCGACCGCTTGGCGGAGCTGTTGAACGAAGACCTTTCCCGCGAATACCAGGCAATCATCGCGTATGTAGTGTATTCCCAGGTACTCAGCGGTGCCCAATATATGGACATCGCGGCCCAGCTAGAAATCCACGCCAAGCAGGAGCTCGATCATGCCCTGATCCTCTCGCGGCAGATTGACTATCTTGGCAAAATGCCGGTGGTCACTCCCAAGCCCGTACGCACATCGAAACATCCAAAGGAGATGCTCCGGTACGATCTCGACAATGAAAACGAGACCATTCGCAATTATCGTGATCGCATCCGGCAGTGTGAAGCGATTGGAGAATACGCGATGGCGGAACAGATTCGACAAATCCTGATGCAGGAGCAAGATCATCAGATTGATTTAGCTACTGCTCTTGGCGAAGAAGTTCCAGATCTTAGCGGTGGTCCCAAAGGGCGCACCCTGCGCAAGCGTCGCTGATGCGGCTAGCGTGCGCCCCGGCAACGCTCGCGGAAACGCTGAACCTGAGATGGGACATCCTCACTACGGCCAGCATGCCGGCCGTCACGAACGAAACTGCCCCCAGGCGTTGCTCGATCAGTCAGCAAAGAGCGCGCCAGTACCGATCCAGAATTCCGCAAGGGATTTGAGATTCTTCTTGTAAGTGCGCGTGACGGTGTATTCTTTTCCGCCCTTCACCCGGAGACCATATTCTCCCGTGGGGTAGGGCTTGATCTCTTCCACAAACGAAGCGTTTACGAGCACAGATCGATGGATTCGAATGAATCCATAGGGCTCAAGCTTTTCCGCCAGCGCCGAGATTGACTCACGCAGCAGGTAGGAACTCGAGTCGCGCTGGAGCAAGACGTAGTTGCCCTCAGCCTGAACAGCGACCACATCGCCAGAATTGATAAAGAGAATCCTTCCCTTTACCTTGATGGCAACCCTGGGAGACTGTCGCCTTGCAATCGCAGGCAACCTGGGGAAGGCATCCATCAATCTCGACGCTTCTTCTCCCGAGATTGGCGGGAACTTAGGGTGTGCTAAGAGGTTCATGGCAAAGCGCCTATCTCAACAATCGATACTCGCACGTGTCAGCCGGCTTTCAGTTTCCGCACGTCCGGGTCTGGCCGTTATTGTGAGCAAGTGCGCACAAGTTGTACGGTAGCCTCGGAAGTGGTCGGACACAATACCCAGTTGACGGGATTTTGACATAACCACTATGATGCCGTCGGCATGAAAAGAGTGGCCTCGGGTATCCTTCCAATAATCGCGGTCGACCGGAAGGCTCGGGAAACTCTTCACAGGCAGATCTACGACGCTTATCGCACGGCAGTTGTCGATGGCAGCCTGCGTCCGGGGCAGCGAATTCCGTCAACCCGGGTGCTGGCGTCCGAAATCGGTGTTTCGCGGTTTCCGGTTCTGAATGCGTACTCCCAGCTTTTGGCGGAGGGCTACTTCGAGAGTCGCGTCGGAGCGGGAACTGTCGTTTCCAGTTTGCTTCCAGACCAGTTCACGCGGAGCGAACCGACCCGTGAGCGACTCGCGGCAACCGCTTCCGGACCTCGACCGGTCTCGCGCCGCACTTTAAACCTTCCGCGGGTTGAAAGTTCCCCATGGCTACAGGGTTGGGGAGCATTTGGCGTGGGGCAAGTGGCTTTTGACCAGTTTCCACTCCACGTCTGGTCAAACCTGATCGCGCGCCGTAGCCGAAGTATGGATGCCAAGTCATTTCACTACGGCGACCAGATGGGCTCCAAGGCTCTTCGGGAAACGATCGCGAGCTATTTGAGGACCGCGCGGTCGCTACGGTGCGAGGCGGAGCAAGTCATGATCGTCAGCGGCTCCCAGCAAGCGCTTGAGATTTCGACTCGCGTGCTGCTTGACCCTGGGAGTCGTGTGTGGATAGAAGAGCCGGGTTACGGCCTGGCCCGAGATGTCTTCGCTCTGGCGGGCTGTCGTCTCGTACCCGTTCCTGTCGACAGGGAAGGACTGGATGTTGGCGCCGGCATCAAGCGATATCGCGAGGCGCGAGCTGCGTTTGTCACTCCCTCTCATCAATTTCCCCTGGGCATGACCATGAGCGCCTCGCGGCGGTTCCAACTACTGGACTGGGCCCAAAGCACGGGATCCTGGATCATCGAGGATGACTATGATAGCGAGTATCGGTACGAGAGTTTGCCAATCGCGTCCTTGCAGGGGCTCGACGCCAACGCTCGCGTGATATACGTCGGGACCTTCAGTAAAGTCTTATTTCCTTCTTTGCGTCTCGGCTATATCGTCATTCCATCGGACCTGGTCGACCGTTTTCTAAGAATCCGCCGCGCCATGGATCTGGGTCCGCCGACCTTCTATCAGGAAGTGCTCGCGGACTTCGTCGGAGAAGGACATTTTGCGCGTCACGTCCGAAGGATGCGAGTTCTTTACCGCGAGCGAAGGAGTGCACTGGTGGACAGCATCAGCAAGGAACTCGGTCCCAGGGTCAAGGTGCTCGGCGACGAGGCAGGTATGCATCTGGCTGTCACGCTGCCGACCGGCAGCCGCGATCTGGAAATCGCCGAGCGAGCCGCCCGCCAGAACCTTTGGATCTGGCCGCTTTCCACCTCCTACTTGGGCAAAGTGGCACGCCCTGGATTCATTCTGGGTTTTGGCAGTACCGCGGTAGCGGAGATCCCGCGCGCCGTTCGCAAGCTCCGTAGCCTGCTCGCCGCGAGCGGATTCCCTCAATGAGCACTGCGGGCCTGCAAGAGCAAACCGGAAGCGGCTCTGTGCTAAGGAATTGCCGTCCCTGGCGAACGGGGCGAGTTCTCAGCTCGCTGGCTTCCGTAAAGCCGCTCCGAGTAATCTGCCAGGCCCAGGTTCTTGCACAAAGGCGACGATCCGAACGTTCTTTGGATCCGTACCGGGCTTGAGTTTTAGCTGAACGGTTTCGCCGAAACTCTTTCCCTTTTGCAGCTTTCCTATTCTTGTGATCTGCAGTACAACCGCAACGTGCGTCAAGTGCCGGCCGCCGTTTTCGCCCTTCAGGACCTGCGATTCCACGCGATCGAGAGCGACAACTACGTAGACGTCGGCGTTGTGTTTGTCAGAATTGCCATCGGCTTCAATGCGGGTTCGAAGAACATCTGGATTCGCGGCATCAACGCTCACTTCGCCAATGCGTACAGGAACTTTAGGGGCGGCGGCGGCCTCGTGAAAGACTTTGTTGACTTGCTGCGCATCGTTAGCGCGCATTTCACTGGTTCCATCCACGATGATTTGGGGAGTGTACGCAGTAGTTAGTCCAAGAGCGCGGACATAGGCGATCTGGCGTTCGGTGAGCGCCGGCGAGGAGTTTGGATCCTTCCAGCCATCATGATCCCAATAATCCACGTGTTCACTGAGGACGATCAGTTGAGCACCCGGAACGGGCTGGGAAGTGTCCATCTTCAGGAGGAGGGCGTCGGCGGGAGGACAGCTGGAACAGCCTTCAGAAGTGAACAGTTCAACGAGAACGGGATGAGCATCCGGGGTCGATGCATCGGCAGCTGTGGTTTTGTTCTCGACTTGCAGGCCCCGCCCGGCGGCGGTATGCACCGTTTGTAGAAATAGGAGGCCGCAGATCAAAGCCGCGTACACCAAGGCTTGCGCTGAGATGCCTCGAGCCATGCAATCATATTGGATGAAAACATTCCTGGTGGCAATAGCCACTTGACCGGATACTGTGCTGACCAAAATGGCTTGGCAGCCGGTCGAGTGGAGCTGCCTGATCATTCCGCGAAATCCTGGTGCTAGGATTGGCGTGAAGCAGCTGCCGAAAGCATCGCGTCGACTGGAGAGACGCCCAGGCCAGACGTTTCGACGTTTTGACCGGCAACATGGTTGCCTAGCGAGTGCATCCAAGCGGGTTCAATATCGGGGTGTGGGTTGGTGGGGAAGTCAGAGGCTTTAACGCAGAGTTCGCGGAGGTCGTGGAGGAAAAGCTGCGGCTTGTGTGCTGGCGGCGATGGGCGGCGGACGACTCTGGGCGCAGGGGAACGAGCCCGCACCGAATCCTACTCAGGGCTCTGGACAAGCGCCGGGGAAGGAACTTCCTGATGCGCCGGGAGAGAGTAAGAAGAAAGAGGAGAATGGAAATCCCGTACAGGCGGTGGCTGGCAAGACAAAGGACGCTGCAGAGGTGACGAAGGACGCGGCTACGGCGGGGCTCAAGAAGGCGCGGGACTGGGAGTCTGGGTGGATCGCGGGAGAGTATGTGGGCAGGAACCGGAAGCTGGTGACGCTGACGCGATCGCAGCGGGAAGAGATTTATCTGAGGGAAACGCTGACGACTCCGGAAGCTTACATGAAGCGAATGTTTGCGGCTGCGATTGACCAGGCGCGTGGGACGCCATCGCAGTGGAGCGGTGGCTGGGGAGGATATGGCGAGCGGTTCGCATCGCGGGAAGGACAATTCATTGCGGCGAACAGCCTGGCAGCGCTGGGTAATGCAAAGCTGGGATATGAAATTCGCTACGATCAATGCAAGTGCGGGGGGCTGTGGCAGCGGACGCGGCACGCGATCGCGCGGAACTTCATGACCTACGATCGTAGCGAGGAACATCGGCGTCCACAGTGGGGGCTGTATGGAGGAGCATTTGGCGGAGGGATGATTTCGACGGCATGGAAGCCGGGTCCGCGGAATGAGTTTGCCGAGGGAGGGCGGGCGATGCTGGGGCAGGCGGCGTGGGGAACGCTGCTGGACTTTATCACGGAGTTTTCGCGGGAGATCAATCGGAAACAGGGAGTGGGGCGGTAAACGAGCCGGTTGGCTTCGATGCCGCGTGCGAGAGGGTTATCACGCCGCGCTGGAATCGGCGGGAACACGGCTTCAAATTCCGCCGGCGACGCCTGCCTCATTTCAGATTGTCCGCGGAGGATTCCCGGCAGAGGGCAGCGCCACCAGCGATGCCGGCATCGGCGCCGTAGTGGGCAGTCACCAGCGGGATTTCCTGGCAATGCGAGTTCACACTCCAACTGGGCAGGCGATCCCGTATTTCCCCAAAGAATGGTTGCAGCATCGGTCCTGCGCCGCCGCCGATAATGATCACGTCGGGCTCAAGCAGGTCCACGATGCTTCCCAGCCACACGGTGAGGAACATGGCCGTTTCCTGCAAGACTTCTTTGGCCAGTACATCGCCCGCAACACAAGCTCGGCCCACCATCTGACTGGTGATGCGCTCAAGATGACCTTCAGCTTGTTCCAGAATTAAAGAGCTTCGACCGGCAGCGATTTTTTCGGAGGCTCGTCGAGCAATTGCGGGCCCAGAAGCCAGAATCTCGATGCAACCCAGCTTGCCGCACTTGCAGCGCGGGCCGCGATAGTCGATGGTGACGTGGCCACCCTCTGCCGCCGCGCCGGTGCGGCCGTGATAGATGCGGCCATCGAACACAATCCCGGTTCCGATCCCCGTGCCGATGGTGGCGCAGAATACGTTTCGATAACCGCGGCCAACGCCCCACATGGCTTCCGCCAGGGCCGCGGCATTGCCGTCGTTGTCGACTCGAACCGGGAGCCGATAGGCTTTCGATATTTCGGCGGCAAGCGGAAAATTGCGCCAGCCGGGGAGATTCGGAGGGTTAATCACAACGCCGGTCCGCGGATCGAGAGGGCCCGGAGCGCAGATCCCAATGCCGGAGATTAAGCCCTGCCGACTCGCGTCAAAAAGCTTCGTGGCGGCGAAAACCGAGTCAATCGCTGAGACCACCGCAGCCAAACCGGCGGCTGCATCCGTCGCCACCATCGGGACGCGAATCTGGTGGGTGATTTCGCCGGCGGAGTTCACCAGACCAGCGGCCACTTTCGTGCCGCCGACGTCCACGCCGATGAAGCACGTATCTGGGATTGCATCGTGCACTTCGCGCCGGGTCCCGCCCATACCGTCCTGTAGCACTCGCTATGCAGTTCGGAGACACCTGAAGCAACAGCAAAGAATATACAGGACTGAAATGAAGTTGATCCACGTGTACAAACGTTTCATGAGATTCCGGAATGGTGGAGGACACTGGAGTTGTATGATTTACCCATCGTTATGCCGTGTCATTGTCCAGATTCCAGAGTCCAGCCCGAGGACCAGGCACTGATTCAGATCGTTGACGCCGCGCTAGTCGACGCCACTCGACGCAGCGGCAAGTGGCTGGTCTGCCGCCCCGGTTGCACGCAGTGCTGTATCGGAGCATTTCCCATCAATCAACTCGATGCTCTGCGACTGCGGCGAGGACTTGCTGATCTTGAAGCGCGTGAGCCCCAGCGTGCTGACCGTTTGCGCCAACGCGCTCGCGAGGCGGTGGCTCGCCTGTCTCCAGGCTTTCCGGGCGATCCGGTGAGCGGAGTGTTGGACGAAGGAGACGATGCGGCGGAACGTTTTTCTGGTTTTGCGAACGAGGAGCCTTGCCCCGCGCTCGATCCTGTAACAGGGAATTGCGAGCTCTACGAATCGCGCCCCATGACCTGTCGCGTTTTTGGACCGCCGGTCCGCACCGAGGATGGCTTAGGCGTTTGCGAACTCTGCTACCAGGGTGCAACCGACGAGGAGATTGCCGCGTGCGAGATGAAGCCGGATCCGGACGACCTGGAATGTGCCTTGGTGGAAAAACTCGAGGAAAGCCCCGGTCCTCGGGGAAACACGATCATCGCATTTTGTCTGGTGTCGTACGACCGAGAATGATCCAATTCAGGTTTTCTTCTTCTCCAGCTCAGCCCAGCGCGCGTAAAGAGTATCTACTTTGTCTTGGGCTTGCTCCATTTCGGCGTGGGCAGTCACCAGGCGAGGGCCATCGCTGACGATCTCCGGATCTTCGAGCTGGTCGCGTTTCGCCTGCAGTATCTGCTCGGCCTCGGCGACGCGCTGCTCAATCGTGTCGTACTCGCGCGCTTCTAAATACGACAACTTCTTTTTCCCCGACGACTGCCGGGCGCTCTCCACTGGGACCGGGGCGCGCGCCGTGGGGCTCACGCCGTTCCTTGCTGCCTGTTTGCGGTCCTCCAGCCATGACTCCCACTGCGAATAATCGGCAAAAAGCCCCGCGCTCCCCTGTCCATCGAGGCCGAGAACCACGGTTGATACGCGGTCCAGCATGTAGCGGTCATGCGTCACCAGGACGAGTGAGCCACGAAACTCCAGCAGGCTTTCCTCCAGTATGTCCAGCGTCGGGATGTCGAGGTCGTTGGTGGGTTCGTCGAGCAGTAGAACGTCGGCGGGCTGCAGCATGAGCTGGGCGATCAGAACTCGCGCCCGTTCGCCGCCCGAAAGCCGCCCCACTGGCTGATTCAGTTGCTCCCCTGCAAACAAGAACTTTGCCGCCCAGGAGGCCACGTGGATCATGCGGTCTTGATACACCACGGAATCGCCTTCCGGAGCCAGCGCGCGGCGCAGAGTGACATCGGGATCGAGTTCGCGAGTCTGGTCGAAATAGACAATGCGCAACCAGTCGGCACGGTGAATGTCTCCGCCGGCCGGAGCTGACTCTCCGCGCAACAGTCGCAGCAAGCTCGTCTTTCCGCTGCCGTTCGGCCCTACCAACCCCACCTTCATTCCGGCGGTGATCACGCAATTGAGACCGGTAAACAGAGTGCGATCTCCAATCTCGCAGGAGACGTCTTCCAGTTCGATCAGCCGTTTTGTTTTTCGATCCGTAGCCGAAAAGTCGATTTGCGCGGTTCCGCTCCGGCTTCTGGCATTCAGATCCGCAAGTTCGCCCATCAACTCGCCCGCCTTGTCGATACGTGCCTTGGACTTTCTGGTCCGCGCCTTGGCCCCACGGCGAAGCCACACGATCTCCCTATGAACCAGATTCTCCAGGGCTTCCTGCCGCTTCGACTGCGCATGCAGGAATTCTTCTTTCTTTTCCAGGAACTGGCTGTAGCTGCCTGAGACACGCAGTAACCCGTCGGGATAAGTCCGGTTCAGTTCGGTCATTTCGGTGGCGACGTTTTCAAGAAAGTAGCGATCGTGACTCACCACCACGCAGGCAAATGCGGCCGCCTCCAGCAAGTCCTCCAGCCACTCGATTCCCGCCATGTCGAGATGATTCGTAGGTTCATCCAACAACAGGATGTCCGGGGCCTGAACCAGCGCCTCAACGATCGCCAGTCGCTTCTGCCAGCCACCGGACAAAGCAGATGCTTCCGCTTCGAGGTTCTCCAAGCCCGCCCGGCCGAGAGTCTCGGCAAAGCGAGTGCCACGCTCCGACTCCGGTACGTTGGCGCGTTCCATCGCGCTCTGCGCAACGGACTGCACAGTCGCGCCGAGCTTGAACGTCGAATCCTGCTCCACGTAGCTGAGACGAATCCGTTTTCGGACCGCGATTTCTCCGCTGTCGGGACTCACGTCGCCGGCCAGAATCCGCAGCAGCGTGGATTTTCCGGAGCCGTTCGGGCCGATCAGCCCAACGCGCTCGCCCTCCGAAACCGTAAAGGAGATGTTCTGGAAAAGCGGATTGGCTCCGAAGGCCTTCGAAAGGTTCTGCGCATTGATGATCGGCGGCAATGACTTGGCACTCCTTAGTGCGTAGATTGAGGTTATCAGGAAAGGGAGATTGCAGATCGAGCCCGAGCAGTAGAGAATACCGGATACTGCAAAAGCGGACTTCCTTCGACGGGAGACCCCTGGAGACTCTAACGATGCGGCGACCTCGCACCACGTTGGCACCGATCCTGTTGGCCTGCCTGATGTTGCTCACAGCAGGCTACGCGCAAACCACCGAAAAGCCCGATTTGAGCAAGCAGCCAACGCTCTATGTTGTCGGTTATGCCCACCTCGACACGGAATGGCGATGGGAGTATCCCCAGGTCATCAGCGAATACCTTCGCAAGACCATGGACGACAACTTCATCCTCATCGACAAATATCCCCACTACGTCTTCAACTTCAGCGGCGCCAACCGCTACCGCTTCATGAAGGAATATTTCCCCGCCGATTTCGCAAGACTGAAGAAATACGTGGATGAGGGAAGGTGGTTCCCGACGGGATCGTCCATGGAAGAAGGCGATGTCAACGCGCCCAGCGCAGAAGCCATCATCCGGCAAGTGCTGTATGGCAATGACTGGTTTCGCAAAGAGTTGGGCAAGGCCAGCGCAGAGTACATGCTGCCCGACTGTTTCGGATTTCCTTCGTCATTGCCGACCATTCTCGCGCACTCCGGGGTGAAGGGATTCTCCACGCAGAAGCTGGTGTGGGGATCCTCTGCTCCTGGCGGAGGTCCGAAATCGCTCGAAAAAACTCCGGAAGGCACTCCGTTCAACGTAGGGGTGTGGGTGGGTCCGGATGGTGAGAGTGTGCTGGCAGGGTTAAATCCCGGCGCCTATGACGGCGGCGTCGAAACCGATCTCAGCAGACCATTGCCTGCGATGCCGCCCGACGCAGCGCTCCAGGACGTGCAACGGAAGATGCAGGCGTTGCGTGCGAAGCTGGACCAGGAACAGGGTAGCGGCCATGCGTCCGATCCGCACGATATTGAGGAATCCATCCACCTTCGAAGCGAACAGGCGGCGCTTACCCGGATCGATCAAGATCGGGCACAAGAGCACCATCAGGGCGACTGGGCGGCGCGGGTTGAACAGAACGGCAAAGTCAGCGGCGTATTCACGGATTATCACTACTACGGCACCGGCGATATCGGCGGAGCTCCGCGCGAAGAGTACGTGAGGCGCCTGGAAGCTATCGTCACAAAGGGAACAACCGGCCTGCCCCCGCAAGGATTGTCCTCCCGCGAAGAGCGCCGTGAAGGGCCCCTGGTGAAGGTCGGCGAGGGCCCAGTTCACGTGATCTCCGCGAATGCGGAGCAGATGTTCCTCGACATCACACCCGCCGAGGCCGCTGGACTGCCGCGTTACACGGGTGAAATGGAGCTGACCAATCATTCCGCCGGATCGCTGACATCGCAGAGCTATCAGAAGCGCTGGATCCGCAAAGAAGAATTGCTGGCCGACGCCGCGGAGAAAGCCTCGATTGTTGCGGAATGGCTGGGTGCCCAGCCGTATCCCTTACAGCGCCTGAATGGTGCCTGGACGCTTGCCATGGGCGGCCACTTCCACGACCTCGCCGCCGGCACCGCCACTCCCAGAGCATACGAGTTCGCCTGGAACGATGACGTGATTGCGATGAATCAGTTTGCTGGCGTGCTCAACAACGCCACCGAAGCCGTTACCGCGGCACTGAACACCGAGGCGAAAGGTATCCCGCTGGTGATCTTCAATCCCTTGAACATCTCGCGCGAAGACCTGGTGGAAGCCACAGTCAGCTTCGCCAGTGGAATGCCGAAAGCGGCGCATGTGACCGGTCCGGACGGGAAGGAAGTTCCAGCGCAAATTTCGAACGGTAAAGTGATTTTTGTAGCCAAGGCGCCATCCGTCGGCTATGTAGTGTACGATGTGCAGCCCGGTGCGGGTGAACCAGGCGCCGCTGCGACACTTCATGTGTCGGAGAACACACTCGAGAATCAATATTACCGCGTGAAACTGAATGCCGATGGGGACGTTGCGAGCATTTTCGACAAGTCGATCGGCAGGGAATTGCTGGCCGCGCCTGCGCGCCTGGCCATTTCCTACGACAACCCTGAACACTGGCCGGCATGGAATATGGACTGGGACCAGGAGCAAGCTGCGCCGAAAGCGTACGTCGGGGGTCCGGCGAAGATTCGAGTGGTGGAAAACGGTCCCGCACGCGTAGCTGTGGAAGTTTCGCGGGAGACCGCAGGCTCCAAATTCGTTCAGACCATCCGGCTATCCGCAGGTGATGCAGGCAAGCGCGTGGAGTTCGGAAACACGATCGACTGGAACACCAAAGAGTCAAATCTGAAAGCATCTTTCCCTCTGGCCGCTTCGAATCAAATGGCTACCTATAACTGGGATATCGGAACGATCGAGCGTCCCAGCGCCGAGCCGAAGAAGTTCGAAGTGCCGTCGCACCAGTGGATTGACCTGACCGACATGAGCGGCGAATTCGGCGCCACCATCCTTACCGACTGCAAGAACGGATCGGACAAGCCGAACGACCACACCATCCGCCTCACGTTAATCCGAACCCCGGGAACGCGCGGCGGTTATGCCGATCAGGGCACGCAGGATATCGGACATCACGAATTTGTTTACGGCATCGCAGGGCACGCTGCCGACTGGCGCCAAGGCCAGACCGACTGGCAGGCGCAGCGCCTGAATGATCCGCTCATCGCCTTTGAATCTCCGAGACACGCAGGCGCATTGGGCCGGGAGTTTTCTCTGTTGAAGGTCAGCAACCCGCGGATTCGAGTCCTGGCGCTGAAGAAAGCGGAACAGGGCGACGAGACCATCGTGCGCCTGGTTGAACTCGACGGCAAACCGCAACCGGACGCCCGAATATGGTTCAGCACGCCGATCACTGCCGCGCGCGAAGTCAACGGGCAGGAGCAACCGGTCGGAACGGCAATCGTGAAGGGCGGCGCTCTTGTTACTTCGTTCTCCGCGTACCAGCCGCGCACGTTTGCCGTTAAGTTGGGCGCATCGCAGGCCAAAGTTGCTAGTGTGCATTCCGTGCCGGTGATGCTGCCCTATGATCTCGCGACGGCCAGCAACGACGGCACACACTCGGCCGGTGGGTTTGACGGCGAGGGTAATGCGCTGCCGGCGGAGATGCTCCCGACGAAGATTACGTTCAACGATGTGCAATTCCAACTCGCCCCAGCGAAGACCGGCTCTCCGAATGCGGTGGTAGCAAGGGGGCAGACGATTGCTCTGCCTTCGGGAAACCACAACCGCGTGTACCTGCTGGCGGCTTCAGCCGAGGGCGACCAGAACGCCACATTCACGGTCGGTGGCAAGAAAGTCGACCTGAACATCCAGGACTGGGGCGGATTCATCGGGCAGTGGGACGACCGGCGGTGGAGTTCTCTCGATACCTCCAACGACAACTACGGCAAGATGATTGGCCTTACCCCGGCTTACATCAAGCGCGCCGACCTGGCGTGGTACTGCACGCATCACCACACTGCGGCGGGCGAGAACGTGCCTTACGGATATTCCTATCTCTTCGCTTATCCCATCGACCTGCCGGCAGGAAGTCACAACATCACTCTGCCCGATAACGACAAGATCCGCATTCTGGCTATATCGACGGCGGATGAGAATCCGGAAGTGAAACCGGCGCAACCCCTTTACGATCTGCTCGCCCCACCGGCAGTTGGCGTCGACGATTTTACGCTCCGGACACCTGCGGCCGGCTTCTCCGTTCCCAAGGGTAGAAGTGGAACGATGACGGTCGCCGCAGTTCCCCGCGGCAACTTCAGATCCGGCGTGAGCTTTAGTGTTTCCGGACTGCCGCCGGGAGTGACGGCTTCATTTGGCCCAGCCGGCAATGCGAGAACAGGCAAACTGACGCTGACTGCGGGTGACGCATCAAGCCTTGGGACTTCAACGATCACTATCACCGGGACGTCGGGCAGACTCTTGCACACGATCAATACTGCTATTACCGTGGCCGGTGTCAAGACGGGGACGGTGGCGGTCGATCTGTCTGCGTCGTACAACGTAAAGGGCATCTATGCCGACGGCTCAGAGTTCGCTCCCCCGGCCAGCGCGGACGGGGAAGGCTTCGCCTATTCGAAAGAAGCGCTGGGCTCGACGCCATTGTGGGATGGCGTTCTGTTCAACCTTGGACCGGCTAACGCGCCGGACGCGGTCGCAGGCAGAACCGTCGCGCTTCCGGCGGGCAAGTTCGCCGGCCTCATGATTCTCGCCACGGGTCTGGAAGGCGGCCAGGCGTCACAGGTTTTTACGATTACCTACGCGGATGGTACGTCCTCGTCTGTCACGCAGAGCCTCAGCGACTGGTATGAGTCGAGCGGCTACGAGGGCGAGTCCAAGGCTGTGGTCACGCCTTATCGCCTCGAGAGCGATGGCTCCAAGGACAACCGCACGTTCTATCTCTACGGGTATTCTTTCAATCTCGATAGCAGCAAGGCGGTGCGCAGCGTTGCTTTGCCGGACAACGAGCATGTGCTGGTCTTCGCCATGACTCTCGTGCCTCCGGGGTCATAGCGGATAATCCATAGGTGCTTGCCCTTTTACCGCGTGAGTTCGGTGATTTGGACGCCATAGGGCGCTAACAAATTCCCTGTGGCGTAGTCGACGGCTGCGACCGCTAGGCGATAGCTGATCTCCGCTTGCAAGAGACTCTGCTCCGCCGCTGCCAGCTCAGTTTGCGCTTCAAGCACCAGAAAAATCTGGCCAGTTCCCAGTTCATACTTGCGCTGTTCCGCGCCCATCGTCTTCCGCGCCAGATCTACGGCCTCCTTGTTAGCTGCCATGCCGATTTTCGCCTCTTCGAGCTGGTGGACCGCGTTGCTGACGTCGAAGGTGATCTGCTCGCGAATCTGCCTCTCGGTGTAGAGGTCGCGTCGCCGCGAAACTAGCGCATTGCCGAGGGCGGCTTGGCCGCTCCTGTTCCTGACGGGAAGATTCAAAGTCAACGAAAACCCGTACGAGGGATATCCAAAACCGAAGAGCTGATTTAGAGAGTCGTTGAGTCCTCCCGTGGAAATTAACTGCGGCGAACTGCCGGTAAGATTGTACTCATTGCCTCCCAGTCCGTTACCGGAGTAGTTTCCGCTCAAGCTCAGATCCGGCAACAGATTGTTGTGAGCGAGCCGGATACTGGTGTCATCATTGGCCAGTGACTGACGCGCGGCCTCAAGTTCAGGACGCTTGTCCAACGCCTCCTGCAAGGCCGTGGCGGCGTCGATGCTTCGCAACTCTCCATCGGTATCCGGCGAGTCCGTTAGATCGAGATCGAGTGCCCGAAAGTAAGCATCAACGTCGGCACCCAGGGTTTGACGAAGAGTGTCCTCGGCTTGTTTCAGAGCGTACTCGCTCTGGATCACCGTTACACGCCGCCCAGCCACCTGCGACTCCGAGCGGTAAATGTCGAGTGGAGGCAGTGCGCCGAGCTCCAGAGCGCGCTTGTCGTGATTGTAAGTAGCCTCCGCGGCATCCTGCGACTTTCGCGCCACTGCCAGGGTGCCGCGCGCCTGCACCACGCTCCAATACTGGCCGACCACTTGCTGAATGGTGCCGCTCACCTGGGCTTCAAAGAGGGCGCGGGACCCTCGCAGGTTTCGGCGCGCGATGACGAGAGGCGCGCGATTGGCGAACAGCCAGCGATTGCGCAACAGGGGTTGGGTGAACTGAAATCCCAGGAAGGTAGAGATGGACGGATTGAAGAAGTCGAACGTGCTGTTTGAAGAAAACTTGGTAGCGTTGAAATTGACTTGAAAGTTGGTTCCGGTCTCGAGCGTTTGGAGGTAATTGACCTGGGTGAACTGGTTCAAGCTGCTTACTGGAGCCCCCAGCGTGGGGGCCCCGGCAAGCTCCGTATACGTCTGGGAACGCTGCCCTTGCGAGCTGAAGCTGCTCTGCACGGCAGGATCAAAGGGCGAATGCGCACCCAGCAGCGCATACTTGGCGTTTTCGATATTCAACTCCTGGAGCCTCACATTGCTGTTATTCACCAGCGTCAGAACAACGGCATCCTGCAGCGTCAGGCGCAATTTGCCATCGACCACGTGATCCCGCATATACTTCGGGCCGGGCAGCGTGTCGGAGAGCGTCTGGGGGTTAGACAGTCCATGGAATGTCTCCCGTTCCTGAGCGGTTTGCGCTGGCAAAATGCTTCCCGCCAGGCACAGCACGATAAGACACAGGCGAAGTTTCATGCTTCATCCTCCAGAAAGTTCCGGCAGGTGTAGACACCCACGCCGGGATCGTTGGCCCAGGAACCGCCGCCTCACTCGTGGCGCATGGCTTCTACCGGATCCAGGCGCGCGGCCTTCACGGCCGGATAAATCCCAAATACCAGGCCCACGGTGATGGAAACGACAAACGCCAAAAAGATGGAACTCACGGTCACGATGGTCGACCATCCGGCAAGCCAAGCGATCAGGCGCGACATCGCAAAGCCGAATACAATGCCGAGGCTTCCGCCTACGAACGAGATCATCATGGCCTCAACCACGAATTGGCGCACAATATCGGACTGTCGCGCCCCCACCGCGCGGCGTACCCCAATCTCTCGTGTCCGTTCCAGGATGCTGGCCAGCATGATGTTCATGATCCCGATGCCGCCCACCAGCAGCGAGATGGAAGCAATCGCAACCATGACTACACTGAACAGGCGTTCCGTGCGTTTCTGTTCCGCCAGCAGTTCAGCGGGCACAATCACGCTGAAATCGGCCGCGGCATGGTGGGACGAATCCAGAATGGCCCTGACCACCTGTGCTGTCGCAGGCATATCCGCGTTCTCTTGCAGATTAAGATAGATTCCATCGATTTCGTCGCGAGCCCAGCTGTAGCTGTCTTCCAGGCGAAGGACCGCTGAATTCAGCGGGACATAGATGATGTTATTGAGGTCTTGAGCGGGAACTCCGGCGACTTCGGTCTGCGAGCTGAGCTGAGGACTCGCCACTCCGATCACCCGAAACCACGCTTCGTTCACTTTGACGTACTGGTTGATCGGATTCGAGGCTCCGAATAGGCTCGACCGGGCAGCGGCTCCCAGCACGCAGACCGGCGCGGCCCGGCTTTCTTCGTCTTGATCGAAAAACCTGCCTTCCAGCAGATGAAGACCTGCGATGTTCAAGTAAGTCGGGTTGACCCCGTAAACGACCGGGACATCCTCCAGGGATTTTGGAATGGTCTTCGTGGGCGTCATGCGTTTGCGGGGAGTCGAGGCCACGATGTCGCTCACATCATCGCGAATCACGCGGTAGTCCTGGAACGTAAGTCCGGGCGAGATCTTACGAATCTTCTGGTGAGCTTGCCACTCCGTGGTTTCTTTCGCTTCTACAATCAGGTTGCGGACTCCCATCTGCTCGATCAGAGCCATTACCTTCTGCCGGGCGCCGGCGCCGATGGAGAGCATGGAAACTACCGCGGCCACGCCGAAAATCATCCCTAACATGGTCAGCAGCGAACGCAGACGATGGACAAGCAGGTTCTGCAGCCCCAGTCGCATGTCCGGAATCCATTGCTGGTAGCCTTGGAGCACACGTGCGGGACTGGGGGATGCGACGGTTGCCATTAAGGAGTTCCTCCGCCGAAGCCGGGCGAGGAGGCGCCCGAATTGCCGGCTTTTCGGGGCGCGGTCGGATCGATCAAAGCGATTTCAGTTCCCGCATTTAATCCTTCGATGGCAGCGCGGCTCTCGCTTTCATTTTGAATCTTGACCTCGCGCGGCTCGAATCCGTCGCCGTTCTTGACATAGACAATGTGCTTGCCCTCTTTCACGAAGAGCGCCTGCCGGGGAATGTAAAGCACATTCTTTTTCTGCCCTCCTAGAATCACGATTTGCGCCGTCAGGCCGGGGCGCAAGCGTGAATCGGTGTGCAAGAGTTGGATGGTGACCTCGAACTTGCCTCCGGTGTCCGCTTCCCAGAATTGTCGCGCCGCCATTCCGCCCACGGTTTTGACAGTTCCCTGGAACACTTGGTCCGGCAACGCGTCGAACGTGACTTCCGCGGATTGTCCGGTTTGAAGACTCCCACGGTCGTGTTCGGTAATTTTCGAGGTCAATTCCATTTCGCTGGAGTCGATCACCTTGGCCACCGTGTTGCCAGGCCCCACCTGGTCCCCTTCGTGGTAGTCGGGTGGCGACGTGCGGTCAAATCCACTATGGTTCTTTTCAATGGAAACTAATCCATCCATAGTCGTGGGGACGTGCATCTTGCCGATATTCTGCTGTGCCTGATCCATCGCCAGCTTCGCTTTGTTTCGTTTTTCCTGGGCGAGATAGATCGTGGCTTGCCCGGATGCGGTGTGTGACTCGCTGTCCTGCTCAAGCTCTGCCAGGACTCGTTTGCTTTGTTCCAGTTTGAGCTGGTTCTCCTTGCCATCGATCGCGCTCACCAATTCATTTTTCTGGACCTCCAACTCCGCGCGCCTGACGTCGAAGCGGGCTTTGAGCAGCGCTACTTTATCCTGCGCCGCCAGCACCGCGGCATCGGCTTTGGCCTTGGTGATCTCCTGCTCTGCCTGCAGCAACTCCGAGCGGTTTTGCTCCAGGTTGTAGTGCTGCTCGCTGGGATCGAACTCGATGACGATGTCCCCTTTCTTGACCCGCACGCCGGTATGCAGCAGTCGAGTGATTTGCAGGGCGCCACCGCCGACTGGGGGAGCAATCAGCGCGACCATGTGGCTGGCTTGCAGTTCCCCAGTGGCATGTACGGTCAGATCAAGATCCCCGCGCTTTACCTGGCCAAAAGGAACATGGTTATCCGCGGCGGGGAGGCTAGTCCGGCGCGTTGCGGCCACAACTCCGATCGCGGCAACGAGGAGAATAACCAATACCCCCCACACAATGGCACGGCGGCGTTTCATTTGCGCAGCATCACTCCTTCAGCGATGGATCCTTCAGCGCCACACGGTCGCCCGGCCGCAGACCTTTGGCAACCAGGATGCGGTCGCGGTTTCTTCGTCCCACTTCTATTACGTGCTCCTGGAACTTCGAACCCTCCCATACGTAGGCCACGGTGTGACCGGACTTCTGGAAAGAAGCCTGCACCGGAATGGTAAGGGCGTCCGGAATCCGGTCCACCACCACGTTCAACTGCGTTGTCATGCCCGGCTTCAATCGCGCATCCGCCTGATCGAGCGCAATCTCAAGATCAAAATTCCTGGCGAAGGGCCAACCCGCCGAGAAGTCAATCGTGGCAAGCGTGCCAATGTGCTCGATCTTGCCCGTGAATTCCCGGTCGGGGATGGCGTCCAGTTGTGCGGTCACGTTTTGCTTCAAGGCTACGCGGCTGCGTTCGGTTTCGTCGGCTCGCGCCGAAACTCGCAATGACGAAGCATCCGGTAACTCCGCCAGGGGAGCACCCGGCCAGGCGCGGTCTCCGGGCTTAAAGGGGGCTTCGCTTCCTTCATGCCACACCGAAGCCAGGCTGATAATTCCCACTGACGGCGCCTGCAGCGTCATTTTAGTCAGGGCGTGCTCCGCCCTTTGCACGTCATATGCTGCTTTCTTGCTGGCCTGAATCTTGTCTTCGATCGTTGCCTGATTCACGGCGCGATCGGACTTCAGTTTCTCTTCTTTTTCGTGCAGCGTTTGTTCGGCATCGGCTACCTTCAACTTCGCCTCCGCCCCGTCGATTTTCGAGACAATCTCTTCTTTACTGGCGTCCAACTTCGCGGTTTCGACGTCGAATCGGGCTTTCATCACCGCGGTTATGTCTTCTTCTTCCAGTGGCCGCGCCTGGGCCTTGGCCTGTTCGATTTCCGCCTGCGCGGACTTCAACGTTGAACGGAACTGTGCCAGATCTTGCTCGGTTTTAGTCTTATCAAACTCGACGATGACATCGCCCGGCTTCACTTGGGTGCCATCGGCCACGATCTTGACGATCTGGAGATTGCCCGCCTCATCTGGGGCGGAAATCGTTACAGACTTCATCGCCTTCACTTCGCCACGGAACTGAATCGAGTCGATGAATTCGCCGCGCTTCACGTCAAATGTGGGGATTGTGGGCGTCCGGTTCGAGTACCGGACAGCGCCGAGAACCACGCCGCTGCTGACCAGCAGAACGAGGACGACCACCACCGCCTTGCGCCGAATCCATAGCTGCCGCATCCTGGGCATCATGGGGAAGGTCATTGCGAACCTCCCGCGGCTCTGCCGTGCCCCGCGAGATCAACATCAACTGCGGCAGAAAGGTCGGGCATCAACTTCGGGTCATTGCCCGAAATGGAGAAAACTACCACGAAAGTGCGAAGTTTGGAGGAGAAGTCGCCCTCCCGGCCGATCAGAGCCATCTCCTCCAGCTTTCCCGGAAATACCAGGTCCGGGTAAGCATCTAAATGAATCTTCGCCGTCTGTCCGACCTGTAACTGAAGGAAATCCTGCTGATTCACCTGTACCCGCACCTCCATCACCGATGGGTCAACCACCTGCATGAAGTGTTCGCCTGGCCGGATTTGATCTCCCTCCTCGGCCTCTCCTGGACCTCTCTCTTTCCAGATGGTGTTTAGAACGGCGATGCCATCGACGGGCGAGCGGATTTGCATCAGTTCTGCGTTCGCCTGGGAGTGCAGCATGGTTTCTCGAGTGCGATCCCGCTGAATCTCCAGGATGCGAATGGCCGCCTGTTTTGCCTTGCGCTTGAGATCGTATGTTTCCCGGAGCTGTTGCAGCGTGGCTTTGGCCTGGTCGAGAGTCTCCTGGGCTTTTTCGGCATCGATGCGCGAGAAGAGTTCGACCTTCTGCATTTCGAGCTCGGCTTTACTTAGATCGTCCTCCGCCTGCTTGATTTCCGTCTCATCCTTCGCCTTCTCTGCGATCTCTTTCGCCTGTTCCTCGGCCACGTTGGCGGTCAGCTTGCTGAGTTCCGCCTGCTTGTCCATGAAATCGCGCACTTGGGCCTGGCGGTCGAACTCCACCAGCAGATCTCCCCGCTTCACGCGGCTTCCGCCCTGCGCCAGCTTGGTAATCGTGAGGCTGCTGACCTGCTGGCCTGCCAGAAGTGGCGCTAGGATCCCACGTGTTCGTACGGCTGCGGTCGTACCTTTGAGACGCAGAACCTGGCCAAGACCGGCCCGAATACTTGAAGGCTGCAAGCCATTCGTACCCGGCCGGGATTTCCTGTTTATACCAGCCAGCAAAAGGGTGCCGGCAACCAGCGCAACCACGGCCCCGACTAGCAGGCTGCGTGGCAGCCTCTTCCACCAAGAGCCGCCCCCGCCGCCCCCGGGAGCTTCCGGCACTCCCTCGTTGGGTTCTGGTGGAGGGGCGGATTCAGTAGTTGCTACGGCAGAAGATGGACACATGCTCGATTGCTCTCGCAGCAGCTGTCTCTGGGGCGGCCGAATACGCCTGGGTGCTAGAGCACCTTATTATCCAACAGAAAGACCCGTCCCGGAGCTACAAATCCTCAAGAAATGCCGTTATTAGGATCGTGATGGGCGCCCGTACTTGCAGCCTATTTCCGAGGGGACGCTACGCTCCGTGTGTGGTTTAGATGGTCATTCGCCGTGCTGAGTTGTGCAGCCACGCGACGGCTCTGTCTGAAGGATAGGAAAGGGAAAGATCGGGGGGAGACCCAAAAAGACAAACCGAAAAAGATCAAAGATATTAAAGATAAAAAGAGCAGCGGAGTTGTCTCCGCTGCTGCTCGGCTTATACCTCCCCCAGGTACTTCGCCAGTACTGAGTTAGTTCGCGATCGGCAACAGTAGCTGGCAAGCTGCCAGGCTGCCGACTACCGCTGTGACTCCAGAAGCCGCCTGGCGTAACACGCCATCCTGGAACGCGCAATAGGACTTGGTGCCAGTCTGCGTGGAGATCGGCGCGCCGGTCGTGTAGAACTGGTTGTTCGTGGTCGAACCCGCACCAGCCGAGCCCGTAGCGTTGAAGAAGTAGCCGCTCTTGCCATTGCCGCCCAAAATCGCGGTGGCGAGCAAGTTGTCGATCAGGCAGGCGTTGGCAATGCCCGGAGTGCAAGGCGCAGCGCCACCCAAGGGTGCCAGAGTCAATGGGAAGCCAATCGTCGGATAACCGGCGCTATAGCCGATTTCACCGGTAATAATGCTACGCTCGGAAGCGGCCGCGGACGAATCGTTGGCAGCCATACGGGCGCGCATCAGGTTAGGAATAGCGATCGCCGCGATGATCAGGATGATAGCAACCACGATCAGCAGCTCGATCAGTGAGAAACCCTTCTGTTGTTTATACATTCTCCGCCCCAAGTTTGGACTTTTGTAGAATTCATCCTGGTCATCGTGATGACGCAGTCGTGATTGATGTTCGCATTTGACACGCCAAATCAGCTAGTTACCTTGGTTCCGGGCGGGGTTCCGTGCAATCGCCTTTATTTTCATCACTAAGCCAAACTTTAGCTCTAAGTCTGAGGTTTTCCCTGGCGGAGTTCCGCCAAAATATTGGGCGGCCCCTGACAATCTTTGTCAGTCTGAACGACCATTTCACGTGCTTCTACGCCGCGGGGAAGGGAATCCACCGTTCCCTGGCGGTCGTTTGAAGACGTGGGAGACTCCTCTTTAGGTGGTCCCTAGGCCACGGCAAGATAAATATAGCGGAGGATGAACAGGACCGTGAGAATCCATACCAGTGTATTGATTTCGCGAAGCTTTCCGGCAGCGACCTTTACCACCGTATAGGAAATCAGGCCAAGACTAAGGCCGGTTGCGATGCTGAAGGTGAGAGGTGTGGCCAGAATGGTGATGAATGCCGGGACTGCTTCGCTGAAATCACGCCACTGGATCTGTGCGATGGATTCCGACATCAATACGCCCACCAGGATTAGAGCTGGGGCGGTTGCATAGCCGGGAATCGCTGTCGCCAGCGGCGAGCAGAACATTGCCAGCAAGAACAGTGCGGCAACGGCGATATTACTCAGGCCGGTGCGGGCTCCGGCTGCAACTCCAGCCGCGCTTTCAATGTAACTCGTGACCGTCGAGGTGCCGGTCAAGGCACCGAACACGGTTCCCACGGCATCCGCCAGCAGCACTCGTCCGACGCGAGGAATCTTGCCGTTCTTAATGAAACCTCCTTGCTCGCAAACACCAACGAGTGTACCGACATTGTCGAAAAGATCCACAAACAGGAACGCGAACGCAATTTCGAGCAAGCCGAGATGGCGCAAGCCGCGAAAGTCCAGTTGCAGAAACGTTGACGATGGGTGGGGCATCGAAAAGATCGCTGTAGGCCAGCTCGTCATACCGCGGAGGATTCCGAGAAGAGCGGTACCAAGGATGCCCAGCAGAATTGCGCCATGAAACTTTCGCGCCATCAGGATTAACGTGAGGCCAAGACCGAAACAGGCCGTCTGCACCTCCTTGTCGGAAAAGCTGCCGAGACCGACAAACGTGGCGGAATTGGCGACCACGAGCTTGGCATTCCGCAGGCCGACAAACGCGATGAACATTCCGATCCCAGCAGCGGTCGAATGCTTAAGGCAATCGGGCATGCCGTTCACAATCTGTTCGCGTACCCGGGTCACGGTGAGCACCAGGAAGAGGACACCCGAACAGAAAACCACGGCGAGCGCCGTGCGCCACGGAACATGCATTGCCATGCAGACGGAATACGTGAAGTAGGCGTTCAGCGACATCCCCGGCGCAAGAGCGATGGGATAGTTGGCATAGAGTCCCATCACGAGAGTGGCGACCGCCGCGGAGATACAGGTTGCAAAAACCACGCCCTCGGGGGGCATTCCCGCTTGCGCTAGAATCTGCGGATTCACCACCACGATATAGGCCATGGTGATGAAAGTAGTGAGGCCGCCGAGCATCTCCTGTTTCACGGAGGTCTGATTTTCGGCGAGCTTGAAATAGCGATCGATCAAGTCGTTCCCTCAGTAAACTATCTTGTTGGGTTTCTCTTCCCATGCACGAAACGCTGCGAGCGCCTCCTCGCGCATGATCTGCACCATGGGGATTGTGCGCTGCGAGTGCGGCCTCGCGATCTCGCGGTAGATTAGTGAATCGTCAAAGCCGATCTGGGATGCGTCCGCGGCGACGCTGGCAAAAAAAACGCGAGAAAGCCGTGCCCAATAAATTGCTCCCAGGCACATGGGACACGGTTCGCAGGACGTATAAATCTCGCAGCCTTGCAGGTCGAAGACGCCGAGTTTTCCGCAGGCCACGCGGATGGCAAGCACCTCGGCATGCGCGGTTGGATCTTTTGTGGACGTGACCTGATTCGCGGCTTCGGCAATCAGGTTGCCGTCTTTCACCACCACCGCACCGAAGGGGCCGCCGCGTCCGGAATGGACATTGTCAATCGAGAGCTGAATGGCGCGCGCCATGAAAGGGTTATCCATATGGTTGCTCTGTCAACGCGTGATCGACGACAGTATGCTCAGGCCTGCAATCCGCGAATCCGCGAGCACGTCAGTCGACATGGACCCTTTCGCAACCGCTTCGCTGAGAAGGGAGTATAAGCTGGGAGTCGGGAATTCGTAAAATGTGCTTTTGATCTCCCGGGGTGGATATCCGGGAAAGAGACCTGGAAAACTTTGGATGTCCGATAGCCTCGGGTCCGGATTTCAAGCTTAGTCAGGAGCGAATACTTGGAATTGCAAGCTTTCCGATCCCGCCGGGTCGTAACATCCGAAGGAATCCGGCCGGCGGCCATTCTCGTAGAGGGAGAAGAGGTCCAAGCAGTTGTTTCTCCGGATCAAGTGCCCAAGAATGCCGCCTCCCGTGATTTCGGCGATGCGGCGATTCTTCCAGGGCTTGTGGACTCCCATGTCCACATCAACGATCCCGGACGTGCGGAATGGGAAGGGTTCGAGACGGCGACGCGGGCAGCTGCAGCCGGAGGCTACACGCTCCTGGTCGATATGCCCCTCAACTGCTTGCCGGCGACGACCACCGTAGCCGCCCTCGACGCGAAACGTGCGGCTGCCCACGGCCGGTGCCGGGTGGATTGGGCAGCTTGGGGAGGCGTGGTCCAGGATAACCAGGGTGACGTCGAAGCGCTCGCTGCCGCGGGCGTGCTGGGCTTTAAATGCTTTCTCATTCATCCCGGCATCGATGGCTTCACGATGGTGACCGAGCGGCAACTTCGAGCGTCACTGCCTGCGGTCGCACGAACTGGTTTGCCGCTGCTGGTCCACGCTGAGCTGCCTGGACCGATCGACGCGGTTACGGCAACTCTCGCCAGTGCCGATTGGAAGTGCTATTCGACGTATCTTCAATCGCGCCCCGAAGAAGCCGAACTGGCGGCGATTCGGCTGCTCTTGGCACTGTGCCGCCAATTCAATTTTCGCCTGCATATCGTCCATCTGTCGGCCAGTTCAGCGCTGCGAGAGTTGAACGCCGCTCGTTCCCAAGGCCTTGCAGTAAGCGTAGAGACCTGCCCGCACTACCTGCATCTGACGTCGGAGACAATCAAGGATGGCGCCACGTTGTGCAAGTGCGCACCGCCGATTCGCAGCCGGGAGAATCGCGAAAGGTTGTGGCAGGGACTGAGAGATGGCGTGATTGATCTCGTGGCCACGGATCATTCTCCCTGCCCCCCGGCAATGAAGCGGCTCGACGATGGCACCTTCAAAACCGCTTGGGGTGGCATTCCAAGCCTCTCGGTGGCCCTGCCGGTGATATGGACCGAAGCCAGTGAGCGAGGGTTTACCCTGCTGGATCTGGCGCGCTGGATGGCAGAGGGGCCGGCGAAGCTCGCCGGCTGCCAGATGAAAAAGGGGCGGATTACACCGGGATTCGATGCCGACTTCGTCATTTTCGATACGGAAGGCGAGTTCGTCGTGACCGCAGAGCGGCTGTATTACCGTTATCCCTTTTCTCCATACTTGGGGGAAAAGCTTCGCGGCATCGTGAAGGCCACCTATTTGAGGGGGAAGCCGGTATTTCTAGACGGCGAGTTTCCTGGACAGCCGGCGGGCCGAGAGTTCCGGTTGCCGACAAGGTAAACGAACCTGTGAGGCTTCTCGATTCTTGGTCCTCTACAATTCCGGATGATTGGGCCAAGTCTGTCATACACTATCGCATCCGTCCGGGTGCCTTGTGGGCGGCCGGACTCACGGCGAGTGCCGGGAGCGATCACAGAATGGGACGAAACCTCGAACCATGAGCAACGAGCGCATCGTCGGTACAGCGGTCCCGCGCAAGGAAGGCCGCGAAAAAGTAACGGGGAAAGCCCGCTACGTTGACGACATGCTTTTGCCCGGCATGCTTCATGGCGCGACGGTTCGCAGCCAGATTCCGCGCGGCAGAATCAGAAAGATAACGTTCAATCCCGGCATCGCCTGGGACGAGTTTGTGATCGTATCCGCAAAGGATATTCCGGGGAAGAATTGCATCGCCCTAATCGGGGATGACCAACCATGCCTGGCCAGTGAATTCGTAAACCATCCCGAGGAACCTGTGTTGTTGTTAGCCCACCCGGATCGCCACGCTCTCCGTAAAGCGGTTGACGCCGTATCGATTGAATATGATTCTCTTCCCGCCTTATTCACTATCGAGGAAAGTGAGCGCTGCTCCGAAGTCATTTGGGGTGCGGATAACACGTTCAAAACCTATCGAATCGAAAAGGGCGATGTCGACGGAATCTGGGCGAAGGCCGATTACGTTGTCGAAGGCGAATACTCGACCGGCGCACAGGAGCAGCTTTACATAGAAAATAATGGGATGATCGCCGCTTTGGATGCGCAACAGGGGGTCACGGTGTGGGGTTCCTTGCAATGCCCTTATTACGTACACAAGGCTTTGATGACGCTTTGCCATTTGCCTGCGGAAAAAGTTCGCGTCGTGCAAATGGAGACCGGCGGGGCTTTTGGCGGCAAGGAAGAGTACCCGTCGATGATCGCGGGGCACGCCGCACTCTTGGCAATAAAGTCGGGAAAGCCTGTCAAAATTATTTATGACCGTGCGGAAGACATGGCGGCTACTACAAAACGGCATCCCTCGCGCACTCGTCACCGCACCGCGGTAAGCAAGGAGGGAAAGATTCTGGGCGGAGAGATCGAGTTCACGATTGATGGCGGAGCCTATGCAACGTTGTCGTCTGTGGTCCTCTCTCGCGGCGCGATTCATGCCGGCGGTCCGTACTACTGGCCGAATGTTCGGATCCGGGCAAAGGCGGTCGCAACCAACGCGCCGCCCCACGGAGCCTTTCGTGGCTTCGGAGCGCCTCAGAGCTTGTTCGCCATGGAGCGGCACTTGGACCGGATCGCGCGGGTGGTTGGCCTTTCACCAGTCGAAATCCGGCGCCGGAATTTCTTGAAGCCGGGAGAGACAACGACGACGCAACAGGCCGTGCGCGAACCAATCGATCTCGGCGACCTGCTCGACCGGGCACTCAGCCTCGCAGAGTATCACGCAAAGAGAGAGCGATTTTCGAACGAGAATCAGGTTGGGACCACGAAGAAAGGGATGGGCATTGCAGCCTTTCTGCATGGTGCGGGATTTACGGGGTCGGGTGAGCGTTATCTAAGTTCCGTGGTTGGCGTCGAGGGCTGCGCCGATGGCAGCGTTCGCGTGCTGGTGTCGAGCACGGAGTTTGGCCAGGGAACGAAAACGGTTCTTTGTCAGATCGCCGCTGAAGCCCTTGGACTGCGCTATGAAGACGTAGCGATTGCGCAGCCGGATACGATGCAGGTGCCGAACAGCGGCCCTACGGTGGCCTCACGCACTGTGATGGTGGTTGGAAAGCTGGTGGAATCCGCGGCGCGAGGGATCCAGCAGACTCTCACTTTAGCCGGCATGCTCGGCGATCCCTACTCGGCGGACGAATTCCGCGCGTCATGCCGAAGCTACGTTGCCGCTCATGGCCAGCTCCGTTCGTGGGCACAGTTCGAGCCGCCTCCCGACGTTTTCTGGGACGATCAAGAATATCGGGGAGAAGCTTACGCCGCATATGCCTGGGCGGTTTACGTTGCGGAGGTCGCAATTGACCTGACAACTTACAGCGTTTCGGTAAACGATTTTGTCGCGCTCCAGGAAGTTGGGAGAGTGCTTCACCCGGTGCTTGCCATTGGACAAATCGTGGGTGGGGTCGCCCAAGGCATCGGGTTCGCCTTGTTTGAGAAAGTCATTTGGCAGAAGGGACGCATGCAAAACAGCCAGATGACAAATTACATCATGCCAACCTCCAGCGACCTGCCACCCATCCGGGTGTTTTTTGAGGAGTTGGGCAATGTCCACGGTGCCTACGGTGCGAAGGGAATCGGAGAACTTCCAATGGACGGGCCGGCGCCGGCCATTCTCAATGCGGTTGAGGACGCGTTGGAAATTGGTTTCGACTCGATTCCGTTGCTTCCGGAGGATATTTTTGAAGCGATCACGGCGCGGACCCTTGCGAGAGAATCTGAAGTTGCGGGCGGAGTGCGATGATCGATTCATTGGACGCTCGTGCCAAGTCCGAAATCTCACTCACGGTAAACGGCGAGCGAAAGACTGTCCTGGCCCTCCCGATGGAACGCCTGTTGGATGTCTTGCGGCAACAACTCGAGTTGACGGGCGCGAAGGAAGGATGCGCCGAAGGCGAATGTGGCTCGTGCTCGGTGTTAATGGAGGGCACACTTGTAAATAGCTGCCTCGTCCCGATCCTGCAGGCGCAAGGAGCGAACGTTGTCACCATCGAGGGACTCGCGGCAGGCGCGCAACTGCATGCGCTGCAGGAGGCTTTTCTGGAACGCGGCGGCGCACAGTGTGGCATTTGCACGCCTGGAATGATTCTTGCCGCCTTTCATCTCTTGAGTAAGAAACCTGGGCCCACACTCGAAGAAATACAAGAAGGGCTTTCCGGCAATCTGTGCCGCTGTACTGGTTACGTCCAGATTTTCGAGGCCGTAGTGACCGCGGCTCATTGCCGGACGTCGCTATCACGAGGTCCGAATGAGATCTGATCCGGGCGATTACGAACTGGTTGCGCCGCTTAGCTTGCAGGCCGCCGTAGGGCTTCTGGCGCGGAGTCCTGGCGAGTGGCTGCCCATCGCGGGAGGCACAGACGTGATGGTGCAGTATGCGGCGGGGAAGCTGCCATCTCGAAAGTTGGTTAGCATCTGGAACCTTCCTGAGTTACGGAACGTTGAGGTTCTGGCAAACGAGATTCGCATCGGTGCCGGGTGCACCTATACCGACATTCGGAAACATGAACTCATCGGGCGCGAATTTCCGATGCTGGCACGCGCCGCCAGCTGGACCGGCGGAATCGCCAATCAGAATCGCGGAACGATCGGAGGCAATATCGTGAATGCGTCGCCTGCCGCAGATTCGCTCCCTACGCTGCTGGTCTACGATGCGGAGCTGATTCTAGTGTCAGTCCGGGGTGAACGCCGGTTGTCCTACGCAGGGTTTCACACGGATTACAAGAAGACGACGCTCGCGCCTGACGAACTAATTCGGGCTATATGCCTTCCCAGGCGGTTTTCAGGATATGTTTGTCACGCTCGAAAAGTTGGAAGCCGCAACGCCCAGGCAATCTCAAAGGTGTGCATCGCGGCACTGGCGCGGGTTGCGGACCGGACGGTCGAGGAGGTGCGCATCGCTCTGGGAAGCGTGGCGCCAATTCCGATTCGCCTTAGCCAAACGGAACAGGTGGTGACAGGGAAGATTATTGATGAATCGCTCTTGTTGTCGGCAAAGAAAACGGCGATCGCGGAGATCCGGCCCATTGACGACATTCGATCAACGGCGAAATATCGCGTGGCGGTTGCGGGCAATCTCGTCGTAGAATTCCTCAACTTGCTGAATGCGGACGCGAAGAAGGCATGAGCGACGTTCTGGCGCGCTGGAATGACGCTCCCCTTGATGCGGCCACGGCACAGATTCTGCCTTGTTGCGGCTGCAAGGCGTGGGCCCGTCAGATGGCAGCCCGAAGACCATTCAAAGACGAGGCTTCTTTGATAGCCGCATCTGCCGAGACCTGGCACAATCTCACCGAATCCGATTGGATGGAAGCCTTCAATAGTCATCCACGGATTGGTGAGTCGACTCCGCCCACGCCTTCGAGCGCGCGGTCCGCTGCTTGGGCGACGCAGGAGCAAAAAGAAGTCGCAGATGCTGGCGATCCGGTTAAGATTTCTTTGGCGGAAGGGAATCGCGACTACGAACGGAAGTTTGGGCGTATCTTCATCGTGTGTGCTACGGGAAAATCGGCGCCGGAGATCCTGGAGATTCTCCGTCGCCGGCTGCAGAATGACACAGGAACCGAGCTCCGTGAAGCAGTCGAGCAGCAGCGGCAGATCACCCAGATCCGACTGAGAAAATGGCTTCAGGGATGAAACGCATATCGACGCACATTCTGGATCTCGCTCTTGGCAAGCCAGCGAGCGACGTAGCGGTGCGGTTGGAGAAGCAAGAGCCTTCCGGTTGGCGCCTGTTGGCATCGCAGCATACGGACCCCGACGGCCGGTGCGTCCAACTCCTTCCCGAAGGCGAGGATTTCTCAGCCGGTTCTTACCGTTTGGCTTTCGACACCGCGAGTTACTACGCCGCACAGAAAACTAATGCTCTCTATCCCGTGGTCGAAATCACTTTCCGGGTGAGGGACGGCGAAAACCAATTCCACATACCGCTATTGCTGAGTCCAAATGGCTATACGACATACCGGGGAAGCTAGATCTGCGGAACGGTTCGGCAAGGAGTTGGCAAGTTGACTTCTTCAATCCGAGAATGGCTGAACCTCGGGGTGCGGTGGTTCCACGTTTTCGCTGCGATCATGTGGGTAGGCCAAACCTATTACTTTACGTGGTTGGACGGCCAATTTGGGCGGCTTGAGAAGAAGACTGCCGGAGACGGCGCACCGGCACAGGTCTGGATGGTTCACAGCGGCGGGTTCTACGCAGTCGCGAAGCAGAAATCTCTGGGTGTTCCGCCTGAGCAAGTTCGCTGGTTCCGATGGGAAGCGCTAATGACCTGGCTGAGCGGAATGGTGCTTCTTTTCCTTGTTTACTATTCAAGCGCGGGACTGATTGATGCGGACGTCGCGAAGCTTACCCAGCGAGTCGGCATCGCGATTGGACTGGCGGTTTTGGCGGGCGGTTGGCTCGTCTACGATCTGGCGGTGCGGTCGCGTCTGGGCAACTCCGCCGTGGCGTTTGCGGGTTTCTCCCTCACAATGACTGCGGCTGTCTCCTGGGGATTGATGCACCTGCTCAGCGGTCGCGCTGCTTACATCGAGGTGGGGGCGATGTTCGGAACGATCATGACCGCCAACGTGTGGTTCAGAATTCTTCCCTCCCAACGCAAGATGATCGCTACAGCCGCGGCGGGCGCTCAGTTTGATCCGTCCCTCGGTGCGCAGGCCAAGCTGCGCTCCAAACACAATACTTTCATAGCAGTTCCAGTTGTCTTTATCATGATCAGCAATCACTTCCCGGTCGCGACTTACGGAAATACCTACGGCTGGGAGATTTTGGTGGCTCTCGTTCTCATCGGCTGGGCGGCTGCGAAGCTCATCCGCGAGGCCTGAGTCCAAAGCGATTGGCCTTCAGCGTCCTTACCCACCGCTGATGAATGCGATGGCACTGACGACGGCACTGACAATGACCAGCGAGAACCGAAAGCGCGCAGAAGAAGTCATTGCCCGGTGCTGGAAGCTGGCCTCTTTCTCAGAGGACCAGGGCTGCACGCGGAGGACGTTTCTTTCTCCGCCGATGCGCGACTGCCATCGGGAAATCGCTCGCTGGATGGAGCCTCTCGGCATTCCGGTTCGTGTGGACGCCGCCGGCAATTTGCGGGCATTGTATCCAGGCGTTCAGCCGGACGCTCCGAGTTTGCTGATCGGATCGCACCTCGACACCGTTCCGAACGCGGGAGCTTACGATGGTGTTCTCGGCGTGATGCTTGCGGTTAGCTTGCTGGAAGCTCTCGATGGACGGAAATTCCCCTTCGGAATCGAAGTTGTCGGATTTTCCGAGGAGGAGGGAGTTCGCTTCGGCGTGCCGTTCATCGGCAGCCGTGCGCTTGTGGGGCGCCTCGATGAAGCGCTGTTGCAGCTTCGAGATGGCCGTGGGATTTCGGTGCGGAAGGCTATCCAGGAGTTTGGCCTGGAGCCCGCGGAGATTCCTCAAGCTTGTTTAAACAAGGAATCGTTGGGATACATTGAGTTTCACATCGAGCAAGGACCAGTTCTCGAGAAGCTGGGCCAACCACTCTCGGTGGTTGAGTCCATCGCCGGGCAGAGCCGGCTGGAGTTCACATTTCTTGGCCGCAGCAATCACGCCGGTACCACGCCGATGGATCTTCGATACGATGCTCTTGCTGCAGCTGCGGAGTGGATTACCGCGGTCGAGCGCGTGGCCCGAAGCGCAACAGGCTTGGTAGCGACCGTGGGAAAGATCGAGGCGAAGCCCGGGGCAACCAACGTGATTGCTGGGGAGGCGCGATTGACGCTCGACGTCCGCCACCGTTCAGACGAAGTTCGAATCCAGGCTGTGAAGGATCTCGTCGCGCGGGCGCAGGAGATCGCTGGAGGGCGCAGACTAACGATGCAGTGGAACGCGCTGCTGGATCAGCGAGCCGTCCCGATGGATTCGTTTCTGGTTGCTGAAATCGAGCATGCGATCAGCAAAACGGGATGTGCGCCCCACCGAATGACGAGCGGCGCAGGTCACGACGCCATGATCTTGGCAGAGAAAGCTCCCGCGGCAATGATTTTTCTGCGAAGTCCCGGCGCTGTCAGTCACGACCCTTCAGAAGCGGTTGCGGTTGAGGATGTAGAGAAGGCGATTGAGTGTGGCTTGCATTTGCTGGATCAGCTCGCTGCTTCGTCAGTAATTCAAGAAAGGACGTGTCGTGCATAATCTTGGCCAGACGCGCAGTTCTCATCAGAGGAACCATCTGCTGTTGACCACTGACACTTTTGTGCGTACCAGCCTGCCCGGGATGAAGGCCTGTTCCGCCGTCGTGCATGTTGGTCCCGCGCTGGGTGCAAGATTCACGGAATATACGGCCGAGTTCGAGACAGGCGGAGAGCTAGGCGGCACGGCCGCGCAGCGCTTCATCTTTGTGATTGAGGGCAGCGTGAAAGTAGAGGTCGACGGCAAGTCAAGCGCACTCGGGGCGCGGGGCTATGCTTATTTTCCCGAGGGCTTGCCCCACCGAGTGTTGGGAACGAAGATGAGCCGCGTGGCCGTGATCGAAAAGCCTTATCAGGCGCTTGACTCAGTCAAGCCGCCACAGCTCATCGTATCAAGTGAAGACTCCGTTTCCTCGCATCCTCTCGACGATGATCCCAGCTTGCTGGTGAAGTGTCTGCTTCCGGATGCGATGACCTTCGACTTCGCGGTGAACACGATGGTATACCAGCCGGGCGCGGCCCTGAGCATGGCCGAAATGCATGTCATGGAGCACGGGCTGATCATGCTCGAAGGTGGCGGAATCTACCGGCTCGGCGACTGCTGGTATCCAGTCACGGCTGGAGACTTCATCTGGATGGGACCCTGGTGTCCGCAGTGGTTTGGAGCCATCGGCAAGGTGCCCGCAAAATATCTCATCTACAAGGACTTCAATCGCCATCCCTGGGCAGGCGGGCAACCATGAATCTTGAGATCGATCGGGACCGCCTGCTGTCGGAAATCGAAGCGCTCGCTTCTTTTTCCGATTCGGACCCTCCTGCAGTGACCAGGATCGTTTTTACCCAAACGGATCTCAAGGCGCGCGCGTGGCTGAAAGCGCTTTGTCAGGAAGCCGGGCTCGCAGTGCGCTATGACGCGATTGGAAACACCTTCGTTCGCTGGAATGGTTCTGCCCCGGCGGCGCCGGCCGTCGGCACAGGTTCACACATCGACGCCATTCCCAACGCAGGCAAATATGATGGCGTGGTCGGCGTGTTGGGAGGTCTGGAAGCGATCCGCGCGCTGCAGCGCTCCGGGTTCCGTCCAACCAGCTCGATTGAGTTGCTGGTGTTCACGTCGGAAGAACCAACGCGTTTTGGCATCGGCTGTCTCGGAAGCCGCTTACTCGCAGGAACTCTTTCACCGGATGCAGCCCGAAAGCTGACCGACCGCGATGGTGCGTCGGCCGAAGACGTTCGCTCGCGTGCGGGGTTCGAGGGAAAGCTTGAAGAGGTTAAGTTGCCAAATGGCTACTATAAAGCGTTCGTGGAGTTACATATTGAACAAGGTCCACTGCTGGAACGAGAGCATATCGGGCTTGGCATTGTCACGAAAATCGCCGCTCCCGCCAGTGTCAACGTTTCCATCGAAGGCTCCGGCGGACACGCCGGCGGCGTTCTTATGCCCGACCGCCACGACGCCCTCTGTGCAGCCGCGGAGCTGATTCTGGCAATCGAGAGGGCAGCGCTTTCCAGCGGAGCGATCGACACGGTGGCCACGGTCGGCATCTGCGACGTGTTCCCCGGCGCTGTGAACAGCATTCCCAGCCGGGTTCGTCTAAGCGTCGACATCCGTGACACCGATCTCAAGCGGCGTGATGCCGCCATGCATGCCTTGGACGCTGCGCAGCATGCGGTATCGGCAAAGCGGCAGGTTTCGATCAACACCGAGTTGCTGAATGCGGACGCCCCGGGCGACTGCGCGCCAATCGTAATCGAAGCGCTTTCTCAATCCTGCAGGAAGCACGGGCTGGCCTTTCGCTCCATGGTCAGCCGCGCGTATCATGATTCGCTCTTTGTCGGGCGTATCGCTCCCGTCGCGATGCTGTTCATCCCCTGCAGAAATGGATACAGTCACCGTCCCGATGAGTACGCGTCCCCTGACGATATCGTCCGAGGAACGCTGGTGCTTGCCGAAACCCTGGCAACCTTGGCGGGCTGATCTTCCTGGGAGGTCTGCCGCCGAAACCGGGGCCGACTATTGCTGGGAGTAAGCTGGGGAGTTCACCGATTTGCGGATCTTAGCGTATCCGGGCTTGATTATCGTGTAGATGAACTCACAACGCTGCCGATAAGGTAAGAAAGCGCTCTTCATCGCATTGATGGTGATCTTCTCAAAATCATCCAGGGACAAACCAAACGTGTCCGCGGCTGCTTCAAATTCCTGAGTCATCGTGGTGGAGCTCATCAAACGGTTGTCCGTGTTCAGGGTGACACGGAATTTCTCCTGATAGAGAATCTTGAAGGGATGCTCCGCCAAACTTGGCGTGGCGCCGGTGTGGACGTTGCTCAGCAGGCAAATCTCGAGCGGGATTCTCTTATCGAGCACGTACTGGGCGAGGTCGCCTAATTTCACTGCCTTGCCGTTCACCACCGCGATGTCATCAATGAGCCGCGTTCCGTGCCCGATCCGGTGTGCGCCGCAATACTGGATCGCCTGCCAAATCGATTCCTTTCCGTAGCCTTCCCCGGCGTGAATCGTGATGTTGAAATTCTCCCGCTGAATGTAGTGGAAAGCGTCCACATGTTTCTTGGCAGGGTGACCGCCTTCCTCCCCGGCAAGATCGAAGCCGACCACTCCACGCGCCCGAAAATCGACGGCCAGTTGCGCCATTTCAAGCGACACGTCCATATTGCGCATGGCACAGATAATTAGCCCGGAGGAGATTCCAAAATCCTTGCGGCCTCGTTCCAGCCCCTTCAAGACGGCCGACACTACCTGTTGGTGGGTCAATCCATCCTGCGTGTGAAAGACTGGTGCAAAGCGGGTCTCAAAGTAGATCACGCCATCGCCGCTCAGATCCTCAGCTTGTTCATAGGCCACGCGCTCCAGTGCTTCCTCCGTTTGCATGACCGCGATGGTGTGTGCGAAGCCCTCCAGATATTTAGAGAGACTCCCCTGATTCGCACCTCGATGAAACCATTGCGCTAATGCCTGGGGATCTGCTGTCGGAAGGCCTGAATATCCCGTGTCCCTGGCCAACTCAATGACAGTTTGCGGTCGCAGCACACCATCCAAATGCTCATGCAGCAGGACCTTGGGCAGGCTTCGCAACAATTCTTTATCGAGTTTCATTTGAATGTTGTTTCCTCCCCGCCGGCAGCGTCGAAACGAAGCAGGCAAAACTTTTCACGATCATACACCGCCTCGCGACTCAGATTCTCTCTCCCTAGCTTGCGCGGTTGGTGTTGTACAATCCCACCTCAACTTGAGGATAGATCGAAAATTGAGGAAGGATCGTCCCGCATGACGCAAACCGTTCCAGAGTCTTCCCCAACAACAGACTATGGTTTGCGTCACGGGATTCTTTCTCCGATGGAAACGCTGGCCCAGTCCGTCTCCACGATGGCTCCCACTACAACGCCGGCGGCCACGATCCCCCTGGTGTGCGCTCTTGCCGGCAACGGGACCTGGCTGGCGTACGTACTCGCGACCGCGGCCGTGCTGCTCGTCGCTCTCTGCATCGGCCGCTATGCTCGCCTTTCCGCGTCGCCCGGCTCGCTGTACACCTACGCTACGATGACCCTGCCTCCCTGGCTTGGTGCGACCGTCGCATGGAGTCTCTTGCTGGCTTATGTGGCGACGGGATCGAGCGTGATTGGCGGCTTCTATCACTACGCGAACTTACTTCTGCACCGTGCCCCGGGCCATGTCTACTCTGCTGTCTTGCTAGCCCTTCTGGTCACCGGCGTCTCGATATGGATTGCCTACCGTGACGTGAAGATCTCCGCGCGCCTGATGCTGTGGATTGAAGCCCTTTCTGTGACCGTGATTCTTGTCGTGGTGATCCTGCTGCTGGTGCGCCATGGTTGGCACTGGGACTGGGATGAGCTTCACCTGCGTGGCATGACCGGCAGCGGACTGCGGCTCGGCTTGGTGCTGGCGCTTTTCAGCTTTGTTGGGTTCGAAAGCGCTACGACTCTGGGTTCTGAAGCGCGCAATCCGCTGCAGGCGATTCCACGGGCCGTCATTCAAAGCGCTGTTCTCGCCGGGGTTTTCTTCACGGTTTGCGCTTATGCGGAGGTACTGGGCTTTCACACTGCTGGACAAGACCTGGGTACAAGCGAGGCCCCGATGCATGTGCTGGCGCAAGTGGCTGGCAGCCCGGTCCTGGGATTGCTGATTGATGTTGGAGCACTGGTGAGCTTATTCGCTGGGACTTTGGCCTGCATCACTGCAGCGGCACGCGTGCTGCTGCTCATGGCTCACAAGGGCCTCGCCCACGGTTCTTTAGGCGCCACTCACGCTCTCAACCAGACGCCCAGTCGCGCCGTCGTTATCACAGGCATTGCGGCAGTGCTCCCTGTGGCTGTGCTCGCGGCTCGTGGGGCAAGCGGCTTGGATGTCTATGGCTGGCTCGGATCGCTTGCGACCTACGGCTTTATCGTCGCGTATGCGCTGGTCTGCGTCGCGCTACCGACCTACCTGCGCGATCGCGGGGTTTACCATCCGGGAGCACAGATTATTCCTTGGCTGGCGGGCGTTGCCATGCTGCTGGCCTTGGTTGGCAACCTCTATCCCGTGCCAGAAGGACCCTACGGGAAGCTACCTTACATTTATCTCGCGTACTTGACTGCAGGACTGGTGTGGTTCCGATTTCGCAGGCAAAGCAAGAAGACTGCGCCAGCGGAGAGTTAAGGCTCCCCTCAAGCTTTAATCCCACAAATTCCACAGCCGCCATAAAAATATCTAATCTGTGCCAAAAGAAGTTTTACTGAATATAATGCTTTCGTTCCGAACCCAACTCGCGTAAATTCGGTCCATCATTTTGTGCGTGTGACCGGGCAGAGTCAACCATCTCTGCTCCGAATATCGTTTGAACGGATAAGTATTCGTTCGATCGCGAGCGGTCGTTTCTGCGCGAGTATACTTTCAGACTTGCACGAGGTCACTGATGCTCAACAGAATCGGTCTCGTCGTTCTCTTCGTGGCGGCATCCCTGTGGATGCCGTTTGCTTTTCCACCCTGCGCTCAGGCTCAGCAGACGCTCGGCGGCATCACGGGTACCGTCACAGACAAGACCGGCGGCGTACTGCCTGGAACCGTTGTGACGATCGTCGGTGACCAGACAAAACTCACGCGCACCCAGAAGACCAACGAGAACGGCAGCTATGATTTCGTGAACCTGCCCATCGGCACCTACACCCTTACTTTTGTTCATGAGGGTTTTCAAAGCGAAAAGATTCCTTCCATCGCTGTGCAAGCTGAGCGAACTTTCACCGTAAACGCCACGCTACCGGTGGGCACCGTCGGCACCGTGGTTGAGGTGCAGGCCAATCCGCTCATGAATGCGGTCGACACCACCAACGGTTACGTCCTGGACAGCCAGCAGATCGAGTCCGTGCCCCTGCCAACGGGCAGTTTCACCGGACTGGCGATTCTTTCTCCTGGGGTGAGCGCCGAACTGCCCGGCGGTACGGGAGCCAACAGCGGCCTGGGCAACCAGCCGATCTGGGCCAATGGCCAGCGCGATACCAGCAACAGCTTCTTGCTCAACGGCGTCGACGCCAGCAACCTGTTTAACGGCAAGAGCACCAGTCAGGTAGCCTCGGCCCGCATCGTCAACAACACCGGTGTGGCCAACGCTGCCAGCACCAGCGCTGCTCCTATCCAGAGTACGGCGTCCGTTTACCTCGCCGTCGGCCAGGCCTTGCCAACGCCTGCCCCCGAAACGATCACGGAAGTTCGCGTCAATACCTCCATGTACGACGCCCAGCAAGGTTCCACGAGCGGGGCTCACATCGATATGAGCACTGCCTCCGGCACCAACACCCTCCACGGCAGCGCTTACGTCCATCGCGGGACGGACTGGCTGAACGCCGCACCTTTCTTCGACAAGCAGGATCCCAACATTCCCGCCAACGACAAAGTTCCGCAGTTGCACCGCTACACCGCGGGTGGAACCTTAGGCGGCGCTCTCATCAAAGACAAACTGTTTGGTTTTGTCAGCTATCAGCACCTTCACGACTCCGACCAGGAGATTGGCCTCTCGCGCATGCTGGTGCCGCCCGGCCTCACCGATTCAAACCGCACGCCGCTGGGCTTAGCCGCGATTTCAGACGCTAACTGGGGAACCAACCTCGTCCAGGCCCTCGCCACCAATCCCCAAGCCCTCAATCCCGTCGCGGTTGCACTCTTTCAATACAAGCTACCCAACGGTCAGTACTTGATCCCTTCGGATGACGGACAGATTGCTACGCCGATTTTTCCTGAAAACGCGATCAGTCCCGGCACGGCTTACTTCACCGCCGATCAGGCGGTCACCGATCTCGATTGGAACAAGAGCGCCAAGGATACCGTTTCGCTGAAGTATTACTACCAGCATGACCCGACCGTCGCTCCCTACGCCTACTCCAATGTCGCAGGGTTTGCTCAACATCTCGATGCCGGCAGCCAGGTCGCTTCGCTCACCAATACCCAGGCGCTCAGGCCCAACCTGAGTATTACTGAGGTCCTCGGCATCCTCCGCGAGAAAGTCTATAGCACGATCGCGCAGCCTTTTTCGCCGCAGTCTTTTGCCGCTCAAACGGGAACGCCGCCGATCAACACATTCGGTTCATCGTACTTTCCCGGCATCACCATTGTGGATCCGCTGGGGCTGGATGGGCCGGCCAACGTGGGCGGCGTCGTCAATCTCCAGTTTCTGACCATCGGTCAAGGCTCCGCTTCCCAGGGCGCTTTTACCGGAGTCTTTCAGAACCGCATCATGCCGTCGGCGAACGCCATTTGGAGTCACGGCAAACACACGGTGACCTTTGGCGGCAACTATGCCTACACCCAGCTCAACACGCGTGACGAAAGGACGAACCAGGGCATTGTTTCCACGGCGGATTTTTCCCAGTTCATCCAGGGATTCGTTAACATCAACGACGATTTCACCACCACCAAATTTCTTCAGGGAAATGCCAACCGCTATTACCGGGCCGGGCAGACCGGGGCATATGTCCAGGATAAGTTCCAGTTTCGATCCAATCTAAGCCTGACTGCCGGCCTGCGTTTCGACTGGGACGGCGGGCTTACGGAGAAGTACGGGCGCATCTTCAATTTCGATCCCTCACTGTATTCCTATAGCGACAACCTCGACCAAATCACTTCGAACGGCTTCATCATTGCGGGCAACAATAAACTCTTCCCGACCAAAGGAGTGAGTAATACCACGCTCACCGGGCGGCAGTGGGGACTGGCGCCCCGCCTGGGTGTTGCTTGGAGTCCGAAAAGATTCAACGACAAAGTGGTCGTCCGCGCCGGCTCCGGAATCTACTACGACCGCGGCGAACTGTATTCCTATCTTTCCCCGGGCTTCGCGGAGGGCGTCATCAACGGCGGGCCATTCGGCGTAAACCAGACTCCGCCCTACGTGAACGCGCAGTCTTGCCAGAGCGATCCCGCCGCCGCCTCTTCCATTAGCTACTACTTGGACTACATCCCCACCTGCCCCTCGAATGTTCCTGGTGTTCCTAATTACTCGCTTACCAGCCCGTGGGGTCCCACTCTCGGCCCCGCTCCCAGCGGAAACCCAGCCAATATCAGTCAGTACCTGCCCAACGAGGCAGAAATCGCCAGCGGGGCGCAACTCTTCTCCTTTGCCACCTACAACCGCGCCAACAAACTCCCCTACACCATCAACGACACGCTCGATTTTCAATGGCAGCCGCGCAATGATCTGGCCATTGAAGTCGGCTACGTCGGTAACCTGGGCCGGCACGGAGTAATTCCCGTTCCCTTCAACGAGCCGGGAATCGCCTCGCCCAGCAACATCATCCATCCCAATTCTCACTTCCCTCAGGAATATACCTACGGCTATACAGTCGTCGATTCGAATTTCAATCCCATCCCACTCCCCAATAATCAGGGACCGTTTCTCGTCACCTACGAAGGCGGCAACGTCGACCTGCGCGTGCCCTATATCGGTTATTCGGCGGAGTCTGAGACCTACAAAGCGGCCGGGGTCTCTGCCTACAACGCTCTGCAGACCCACGTCGAAAAGCGCATGAGCCACGGACTCCAGTTGGGTTTCTCCTACACCTATTCCCACGCTCTGGATGAACAAAGCGGCATGGGCTTGTTCTTCAACGGCAACAACCCGCTGGACTTGCGTTCAGCCTACGGATCGTCTGACTTTGACCGCACCCATGTCTTCAACATCAGCTATGACTATGAGCTGCCAAAGCCTTTCCCGGCGTCCACTCTGAAGGGCAAGGTAGTGGACGGCTGGTCCATTCAAGGTGACGCAGTCCTCCAAAGCGGCCAACCCTACAGCATCATCGACTACACCGGCGCCGTGGGCAGCATTTATTTCAGCGTCTATGATGGCATCACTAACCCGATTGTCCCGCTGGCTCCCGGGTGCACGGCGAAGAATGCGCTGACTGGCGCCTCAGGCGCCTATGCCAACTCCGACCCCTCAAACCTTAATCTCTACGCGCTCAAGCAATCCTGCTTCACCCTGCCTTTGCTCCAGCCCGGCGATCTCGGTGGCGCCATCCCTGCGGGCGACACTTTTGAGACCAACTTCACATCGGGCGAGCGCAACATTTTCCGCCAACCCTGGCAAAAGGCCGTCAATATGTCTTTTGTGAAGGTCACTCGCCTGACCGAGCGAGTCTCAATGAAATACAGCTTCGACGTCTTCAACCTGACCAACACCACCAGCTTTGACATCCCCATCGACGACGTTTCGCAGAACGAGTTCTACAACCAATTCCCCGTGGTGGGCACGCCACCGTTACCCGCTAACGGCCCCAATAGCTTTTACAATGTCCCCTCTGGCTTGGGTGCGGTGAACAAAATCATCGGCAGTCCGCGCCAGATCCAGATGACCCTGCGCTTTGATTTCTAAAAGGCCTGCAAAATCCGAACGGCGGCCTGTTAAGGGCCGCCGTTTTGCTTTGCCGCGCTAAGATACTTCTTCTGCGGAGTCGCACCGTCCTTCATTCTTCTCCGATATCCTCGTTCCACACCTCGGGATTTCTGCGAATGTACTCGCCCAGCAAAGATGCGCACTCGGAAGAATCGAGATCGAAGATTCGTACTCCAAGCGAGCGCAGCCACTCCAGCCCACCCTGAAAATTGCGGCTCTCGCCGACCACCAGCGTGCCAAAGCCAAACTGCCGGACTAGTCCACTGCAATACCAGCACGGCGCCAGCGTGGTCACCATGGTGAGGCTACGATAGCTGCGTTGCCGCCCCGCATTGCGGAACGCATCGGTCTCCCCGTGCAGGGAAGGGTCGCCATTCTGTACTCGGCGGTTGTGACCGGAGCCGACGAGTCGGCCCTCGGCATCAAAGATCGCAGCTCCAATCGGGATTCCCCCTTCGGCCAGCCCTTTGCGGGCTTCCGCTAACGCCACCGCCAGCATTGCAGAATGATCAAGCTCAGGCATGAGGTTTGATGAAAGGCGCGGAGACAGCCCGCTCCGCGCTCCAGCGGTTATTTGGTCAGCTCGCCGATGAAAACTCCATAAGGTTCCAGCGAAACTTCGTCTCCCCTGGCGGAGGATGCCCCAGTCGCCAGAAGACCCTTAGTCGAAGAGAAGCCCTTGTCCTTCAACTCGAGATGCACTTTCTGCGGCGTGCCCGACATATTCAGTGCCACCACCACGCCCTGGTCCTTATATACGCGCAGGTAGGAGAGCACGTTCGCGTCACTCTCGTTCACTGCAGTGTAGTTCCCATCCAGCAGCGCCCGGCTCGTGTGCCGCAGCTTGAGCACTTGCTTGTAGAACTCCAGTACCGAATTCGGGTCCTTTGACTCATCCGCCACGTTGTGCGTCTTGTAAGTCGGAGGAACGGGAAGCCAAGGCATTCCTTTGGAAAAGCCCGCGTTGTCGCTGCCGTTCCATTGCATCGGAGTGCGCTCGCCGTCCCGGCCCTTCTCTTCCGGCCATCCCGTACGGCCGATCGGATCCTTCACATCCTCCTTGCGCGTCGGCGGCGTGGTTTTCATCCCGATTTCCTCTCCGTAATACATGATTGGAGTTCCACGCAACGTGAGATAAAGCGCCGCCATCAGCTTCGCAATCTGGTCGTTGTGCTCGCCATCGCCGTACCGGTCGTAGGACCGTACAATGTCGTGGTTGCTGATCACAAACGTCGGCCATCCGGACGCTCTATCCACCGCGGCAATCTGCTTGCGGAATTCCGCGGGCGACAGCTTGTTAACTGTCGTGAAAAGAAAATCCATGGGCAACTGCAGTTCGTTATTGCCTTCGCCGTAGTATCGGTTGAGTTCCGCGATATCGGCCGTCCAGGTCTCGCCGATCAGCACCGCATTGCTTTCGTCCGCCACCTTGCGCAATCCGCGCAACACCTCATGCACCTCGGGCAGCTTTGTGTTGTATTTGTCCTGCTCGATCGGGTCCCCGAAATGGTTCTTGCCCGGACGGGGGATCGGGTTATCCTCCAGCTTCGGATCCTCAAACAGCGTATCCACCGCATCTAGTCGGAATCCCGCAACGCCGCGCTTGTACCACCAGCGCGTCACATCGAACATCGCGTCTTTCACCGCCGGGTTACGCCAGTTCAGGTCTGGCTGCTCCGCATAGAAATAATGGTAGTAATACTGATTCGTCGCTGGATCGAACTTCCATGCCGATCCTCCAAATATCGAAACCCAGTTGTTGGGAGCTTCCCCTGGCCCTTTCCCATCGCGCCAGACATACCAGTCGCGATACGCGGAGGTCCGCGACGACTTCGAATCCAGAAACCACTTGTGCTGATCCGAAGAATGATTGACGACAAAATCGAGAATGATGTGGATGCCCCGTTTCTTGGCCTCGCTGGCCAGCACATCGAAGTCTGCCAACGTTCCGTACATGGGATCGATATTCTCGTAATCGGAAACGTCATAGCCAAAGTCCACCTGGGGTGAAGGAAAACAGGGCGAAATCCAGATTGCATCCACGCCCAGTTCCTTCAAGTAGTCCAGCTTCGACGCAATCCCCTTCAGATCGCCGACGCCGTCATTGTTGCTGTCGGCAAAGCTGCGAGGATAAATCTCATAGAACACCGCGTGCTGCCACCATAGATGACCCTCGGCATCTACTGCACGCGAGGATGTTTGCGCGCCAGCAATCGACCCTGCCATGCACCCAACGACCAAAATCGCGGCCCACCCTGACGCGAGCTTCCTCATGTCCCAGACCTCCTCCAAAGATCGGCGCACAGCGTTGCCATGGTGAGAGTGAACGCTTTCTGCCAAGCGAGCTAAACGCTGCGCAACCTTTGTTCCCTTGCCCGTTGCCGACGTGATTCACTTCTGTGTGTTGCACATGTCTCTGGTGTCTTCACCGGAGCTTGCAAAGTGAAGGTTCACTGAATATAAGAAGTAGGGGCGAATTCTAGCACGAGCCGAAACCGGCCAGGTAGCGACCTATTGTTTTCCTCACGCCGCTTATTCTTGAAGTCTCTCAGCCGGTCCGCGCTGGTCTTGTCCCTCGAAGGTATATGGGAGATGGCTCGCCCCCGCTGGCTGCGCGCCTCCGTTGTGGCTGACCAGAAAGCCGATCAGAGGGAAGCGGCGCTGCCCCCCTCTGACCTCGGCGTGAGCTTCCGTAACGTCGCGCGCGAATCGGGCCTGAATGTTAAGACTGTTTTCGGTGGGGAACACAAGAACAAATACCTGCTCGAAACCACCGGCTGCGGCATCGCGTTCTACGATTATGACAATGACGGCTGGCTCGATATCTTTATTGTGAACGGCTGGCGGCTCGAGGGCTTTCCTGCTGCCAGCGAACCCACGTCGCATCTTTTTCGCAACAATCGGGACGGCACTTTCACCGATGTAACGGCGAAGTCCGGACTAGCCCACTCCGGCTGGGGACAAGGCGTTTGCGTTGGCGACTACGATAATGACGGATGGGATGATCTCTTCGTAACCTACTTTGGCAAGAACGTTCTCTATCACAACAACGGGGACGGAACTTTCTCCGATGTCAGCCAGAAAGCCGGCGTAGCCGGTAAAGGAACGCGCTGGAACACAGGCTGCGCCTTCGTCGACTATGACCGCGACGGGCGCCTCGATCTTTTCGTCGCCAACTACATCGACATGGATCTCGCCACTGCGCCCGTTCCCGAATCCGGTCCCTGTCTCTACAAAGGCGTGATGGTCGCCTGTGGCCCGCCTGGGCTCCAGGGTGGGAAGAACATTCTTTACCACAACAACGGCGACGGCACTTTTGCCGACGTCTCCGAGGCCGCCGGAATATTCCGCGCGAATGGTACCTATGGCTTGGGGGTCTTGACTGCCGATTTCGACAACGACGGCTGGCCCGACGTCTATGTCGCCAATGATTCCACCGCCAGCGCGCTCTATCACAACAAGAAGAACGGAACCTTCGAAGATGTCGCCATCGACGCCGGCTGCGCTCTTAGCCCGGATGGCAAGCCCCAGGCCGGAATGGGTGTCTCCGCTGCCGACTATGACCTAGACGGCAACCTCGACCTGGTCAAGACCAACTTCGCCGGCGACACTCCTTCGCTCTACCACAACCTGGGCGGCGGCAACTTCGAGGACGCCACTTTCACGGCCGGTCTGGGCGCGCACACGCAGTTTCTCGGATGGGGCTGCGGCTTCTTCGACTTCGATAACGACGGCTGGCCCGACATCCTGATCTGCAATGGCCACGTTTATCCCGAAGTCGAACAACTGAAAACCGAAGCCGGTTATGCCCAGCGCAAACTGCTCTACCGCAACTTGCGCAATGGCCATTTCGCCGATGTCTCTTTTCAAGCGGGCCCGGGGATTTCCGATCCCATGGCTGCGCGCGGCTGCGCTTTCGGCGATTTCGACAACGACGGTAATATCGATGTTGTCGTCAATACCGTGAACGACTACCCCCAGCTCCTACACTGCACTTCCACTGTCGGCAACAATTGGATCAAGATTCGGACCATCGGCACCAAGTCCAACCGAAGCGGTATTGGAGCGCGCCTCATCTGTGTAACCCGTCCTCCGGGGGAAACCAAGCCTCACCAGCAGATCGATGAAGTGCGCAGCGGAGGCAGCTACATTTCGCAAAACGATTTGCGCATCCACTTCGGCTTGGGAAAAGCCGAAAAGGTCGATGGCCTCGAAATCCGCTGGCCCAGCGGCCACGTCGACACACTCAAGGACGTGAAGGTGAATCAGTTAGTCTTCGTGAAGGAAGGCGAAGGGATCACGCGCACTATCCAATTCCCGTCAAACCCAAAGTCCGTCAAAGGATGAGTCAAGCAATCATCGCGATCACTGCTTCTTTACACCCGCTTGCACCGCCGTGCCCGACCCTTCCTTCACGGTGTGGATTGCATCCACTGCTAGGTCCGCGAAACGCTCCTCCAATCCGCTCGGCCAGTGGATTTCCACCCACTCCAGCTTGGCCGCCGCTCCCAGCCCGAAGTGCACTCGCATATCGCTGTTGGAAATGTAGCTGGAGCCACTGCGCACCTCATCCACCAGGGTTCTCGATCCGGCTTTCAGCAGAATCCGCGCGCCGATTCCGTCACGATTCGATTTCGTCCCCACCGTGCGAAGAGCGATCCAATGATTCGGCGTGCGAACCTGATTCACCAGCAAACTGGGCGCGGCATTCATGTTGCTGATTACTGCAGACATCTTGCCATCGTTCCACAAATCCCCCACCGCCAGCCCCCGAGACGAAGCCACAGTCGTAATGCCCGCGCCGGCGGACGCCGAAATATCCGTGAAGGTGCCGTTCCCGTTGTTGTGATAAAGAATGCGAGGCTCTTTGAAGCTGCTGCCCAGGTGCTGGCTGTCCACTTCCGGATAGACGTGCCCATTCACCAGGATCAGGTCGGGCCAGCCGTCGTTATCGAAATCGAAGAACATCGTTCCCCAACCCAGATACTGCGTGTACAAACCCAATCCCGCGGTCGAGGTCACGTCGCTAAACGTTCCATCTCCATTATTGCGATACAGAGTGGAAGTATCGTCGGAGAAATTTGTCTTGAAGATGTCCAGATGTCCGTCTCCATTGAAGTCCGCGACAGTCGATCCCATGCCCGCCTGCTCGCGGCCGTCTTCGTTGAAGGCAGCCCCCGCAGTCACCGCGACATCCGTGAATGTCCCATCGTGATTGTTACGGTAGAGGATGCTGGGCGTACTATCGCAGGCAACATAAATATCAGGCCAGCCGTCTTCATCGAAATCAAGCGTCGAGACGCTGAGCGCGTAATGCCCGTCGGTGCGGTTGATGTGAGCTTTTGCGGTTACATCTTCGAACGTGCCATCACCCTTATTGTGGTAGAGGATGTTCTTCGCCCCCGGCAGGCCGCGCGGACCGCACATCACCGGAACTCCCTTCCACACGCAGTTAGCACGCTCTCCGGGCGCGGGAGCCGTAGCCAGATCAAAGTCCACGTAGTTCGCAACCATCAGGTCGAGCTTTCCATCGCGGTCATAGTCGACAAACGCGCAGCCCGATCCCCATGCCTTTCCCGAGCCCGCGACTCCAGCTTTCTCGGCAACCTCGGTGAAGACTCCACCCTCATTGTGATACAGCCGGTTCTTTCCATAGTAGGTGATGTAAAGATCTTCCCAGCCATCGTTGTCGTAGTCGCCGACGCACACGCCTTGCCCCCAACCGCTCGCAGTGAGGCCGGCTTTCACCGTTACGTCGGTGAAGGTACCATCATGATTGTTGCGATAGAGGTGGTTGCTTGGAGCCGACCCGGAGGGCAATCCCTCTAAGCCGGTTTTGTCGAGTCTGGTTCCGTTGACCAGAAAAATGTCGGGCCAGCCGTCGTTATCATAATCGAAGATGGCCACACCCGTGCCTGTGGTCTCGATGATGTACTTCTTGGTGTCGATGCCACCGAAGATCTCCTGCACGGTGAGGCCGGCTTTTTCGGCCACGTCCGTGAAGTTCGCGATTGGCTTGGCTGGCGCCGAAGGCTTCGTGTATTGGCCCTCACAGGAGGCGACGAATGCCGCCAGAACTGCCGCGCAGGCAAGTTCACGGAGACCCAGTCGCAGACCGCACGGAATGTTCAATCGCATGACTGGTCTGGAATGGTAGGAGCGTAGTGGAGATTGGTCAATGCGGCCTGCCGGGGTTGTCTCGGCTCGGAGCGAAAGACTCATTGACGCCCGATGCCACGCCAAAAGCCCAACTTGCGCTATGCTGAAAAGCCAGCGCCAGAAATCATGCGCACGTGGTGTTGGCGGATTCGGGGCAAGTACGCTGCTTTCTTCGATTACGATGCGTCCCTCTCGAGTTGTTGTTGCTCCGATCGTCGTTGCCATCGTCTGCGTCATGGCTGCAGCAGTGCCGCAGAAGCCCGTGAACACTCTTACATCAAAAGCGTATCAAAGCGGCACAGCCGCGATGCGCCGCGGAGATTTGCCGGCGGCTCGCGCGGCCTTCGAAAAGGCAGTCGCACTCGACCCACAAAGTGCGGATAGCCAGAACATGCTTGGCCAGGTCCTGTTGCAGCAAGGCGACTTTGGCGATGCCATTGCCCATTTTCGGACGCTGGTGCGGCTTCGTCCAAGCCTGGCCATCGCTCATGCCTACCTCGCCCAGGCTCTCCAAGCCCAGGGTCTGCGGGACGAGGCGATCGCTGAATTCCGTTCAGCGGTACAGCTCGCGCCGAAACAATGGCAGGCGCATCAAGCGCTCGGACGCGCGCTCAGCGCCCAGCAGAAGACAGACGAGGCTATCGCTGAATTTAAGGAGGCAACGCGTCTGGAGCCGCAGCTGGCAGAATTACACGATGAACTTGGCTCGCTGTGGGCGCAGCAATTGCACTTCAAAGAAGCCGAGACGGAATTCCGAGATGCCCTGAAGCTAAATGCCGGGTACGAGCCGGCTTACTTTCATCTCGGCGTCACGCTTTCCAGCCAGGGCGAGAACGGAAAAGCGCAAACCGAGCTGGACCAAGCGGTCAAGCTCGATCCTAAGGATGCGATGGCCTGGTACTACCGGGGCACGACTCTCGAGGCGAATGCCGATCCCCAGGAAGCCCTGCGCTCCTTCGAGCGTGCGGTCGAACTGAAGCCCGATCTGGCGCCGGTACAAACCAGCTTTGGCCTTCTCCTGCAGCGCCGCGGCGACCCCAATCGAGCCGTGGCCGCCTTTACCAAGGTCGTCGAACTCATGCCGTCTGACCCGGAAGCTCACAATAATTTGGCTCTGGCCCTTCTACAACGCGGAGAAGCCGACGCTGCCATCAAGGAATTTCAGGACGCCATCAAGCTCCGCCCCGACGATCCCGGGTTCGCAGGCAACCTCGGAACGGCCTACCTGCAGAAGACGGATTTCGACGCTGCCGTGGCCCAGTTCCGCGCCGCCCTGAAGCTCGATCCGGGAAGAGCGAGCCTGCATCACGACCTGGCCTTGGCGCTGAAGCTCAAAGACGACTTGCCCGCTGCCATTGCCGAATGGAAAGAGGCGATTCGCCTTGATCCGCAGTTGGCCGACGCCTACTACAGCTTGGGAGTCACCTTGTGGCAATCGGGAGATTTTCCCGGTGCGGCGGAACAGTTACGGCAAGCAATCCAGGTTCAGCCGAAATACGCCGAAGCTCACTACACGCTCGGCACCGTCTTGAAACAGATGAATCAGCTCCCGGAAGCGGCTGAAGTTTTGCGCCAGGCGATTCGGCTGGATCCCGATCTCGTGGGCGCTCACACCACGCTGGCAGCGGTTCTGCGCCAACTGGGCGACACCGCCGGAGCTGCCGCCGAAAGCAAAGCTGGCACTGAGCTTACAAAGGAAAAGACGGATATGCAGGCGGCTACATTCGCCATTAACTCAGGTCGCCGACTGCTTAACGCGGGCGATTTCGATGGAGCTATCTCTCAGTTCCGGGTTGCGATTCGCGCGTTGCCTTCCTACGCCTTGGCGCACTACGAACTCGGATTGGCCCTGAGCCAGAAAGGTCGAATGGACGAAGCGGGCGCCGAGTATCGGAAAGCTGCCGAACTGGACTCTCATCTCACCGCGCCTGTCCAATCTGCTCACTAGTCATGCAGGAGTGGCCCTACGGCCGCAAACATCCTAGTTGCCGCGTTTGCGCACGGCCACGAGGTCGGTGATCACGGGAACTCCATGTGCCACCTTTACGTGGAGTAGCGCCTCGAACGGCTTCAGGTCCGCTGCTTTGGAGACGCCCATTCGCCGCAACAGCTCCGCCAGCGAATCCTCCCGGCACACATATTCCGCTGCCGCTTGCGTGCCAAACGTCGTGGTTCCGGCCAGGATCAGGACGGACCGCGCGGGGTCGATGCCCGGCACCATTCCGATCACGGCGTAGTCCTCCGTGGTCGGCTGGTTGGAGAGACTGGCCAGAAACATTTGCGGCTCGCCGGGCTGCGGATGCATGTTGAGCACTCCCAGGTCGCCCTTGCGCGGGCCGGAAGCGACCCGCTGAAAAATGAACTCCTGAGTCCCGGGGATGTCCAGCAGGGTCAGGTTTTCGGCCGGGGAACCAACGAAAATGAGATCGTTGTTCTTGGCGTCGTCCAGAGAGAACAGACTGCCGCGCTTTACCCGAAGCTGCTGATTGAGGAGAACGAAAACGCGATCCAGTTGATGAACTGCCAGCACCTCCCCAACCCCGGTGTAATGATCGAGGATGAGGGCTCGCGAATCAGCCGATGCCTTGAAGTACCGCATGCCGGTCTCCGGCCGGCCCACGAAGTTTCCGTTGCTGAAGATCACCCATGGTTGCTGCGGGCCCGTGACGAACCGGTTCCAGAACACTGGGTAGACGGCTGGAACGGATTCCTTCGTACCAGATTGAATCCGGCCATGACCTGCCAGCAGCATCGCGCTGGTCACCAGGCTGGCCGCCAGCAAAACCGAGAGGGCTAGAACCGTGATCGCCCAGCCACGGTTCGAAGACGGTACGCTTCTCCGATCCATCTTCGGAGGGACCTCAGTCAACCCCGCTGACGGCGTGCGCACGTGGAACGTCAGGGCATATGAACCCTTCGGCAACTCCACTACAACCGGATCGTCCGGCCCTTCGTGGGAGTAATACTCGGCCAGCTTCATACGCAGGCGTCCTGCCTGCACCCGCACCGTCGAGTCATTTTGCGGATCGAATCCATCCGGCCGGCCCAGAACCTCGGTGGCGATCTGGTACTCCTTCAGGGCCAAACCAGGATGATCGAGCGAGTGTTCGGCGAGATAGCGGAGCAGCTTACACAGCGATTCCGAGCCGCGCAGGCTATGACTATTAATAAGCTTATCTATTTGTTGGAAGCATTGCTCCCGCCCGGCGGCGTAGCTGCGCGTCAAAGCCATGTGACAGAGGGGTAACCGGCTTCTGTATCTTACTGCAACGTCAGTACTTTACACCCTGTAACGGTATAAAACCTAGTGAAACTTAAATCGATAGTGCTTTTGTACTAGGACTTGCATGCTGTAGGGGACGTCTCTCTCTGCGTTCGTTCAGGAGGAAGCTCATGAAGAGGTCAGTTCTTGCGGCTGTGACAGCATTCGCGCTTCTCTTCGGTCTTTACACGCCGAAAGCATCCGGCCAGGCAGTCTTCGGCAGCATCACTGGCACGGTGACCGACCCTTCGGGCGCGGCAGTTCCTAATGCAAAAGTTACCGTGACTGACCAGGCGAAAGGTACGACCGATCACTCCGCCACGAATGAGAGTGGCAACTATTCCGTGACCCACTTGATCCCCGATCCCTACACGGTGCGCGTCGAAGCGCAAGGCTTCAAGGTAATCGAGTTCAAGGATATCGCAGTGTCGGCAGACACGGACTCGCGCATCGACGGCCAATTTCAGGTTGGCTCGACCAGTGAGCAAGTCGAAGTAACGGCAGAGTCTGCTCAACTCAAGACCGACCGCGCAGACGTATCAATCGAGTTCAATGAAAAGTATGTGGAAGACCTGCCGATCATGAACCGTAACTTTACTTCGTTCGAGCTGCTCTCACCTGGCACGCAGAAAATGGTGGGCTGGGCCCACGCCGCTACTGAGAATCCGCAGGGCAGCCAGCAGATCTTCGTAAACGGCCAGCATTTCAGCGGCACCGGGTTTGAACTCGATGGCACGGATAATCAGGACCCAATCCTCGGCATTATTGTCGTCAATCCCAACCTGGATGCCATCCAGGAAACCAAAATTGATCTGCAGAACTACGACGCTGAGTTCGGCAAGGCTCTGGGCGGCGTTGTCACTGTGCAGACAAAGTCCGGCAGCAATGACATCCACGGCAGCGGTTTCTGGTTTCGCCGCACCGACGCCACAGCCGCTCGCGATCCGTTCACGGAGTTTGCTCCGAATTCGGTCACTGGTAGGTTCATCCCTTCCGACAGGTGGCAGCAGTTCGGGGGTACGGTCGGCGGCCCGATCATCAAGAATAAACTGTTCTTCTTTGGCGATTATCAAGCGACTCGTGAATCTAACGGACTCACAAATGTGGTGACGGTCCCAACCTCTGAAGTTGTATCGACGTGCAATCCCGCTACCAACGCCACCAGCTCGACGCCTGGGTTCTGCGACCTCAGCCAGTATCTAAACCAAGGCTTGGCGGGTGGCTCTGGAGTGCTGAGCGGGCAAGCCTATGATCCAACCACGGGCAACATTGCAACCGGCCTCGGACGCACCGCCTATGCCAACAACCAAATTCCCATTGGCGAGATTGCTGCTCCGTCTGCCGCCATCCTCGCGCTCTTCCCAGCCCCCACGGGCAGCGGGATAGAGAACAATTACGTGGGCGGGGGTACGGGAAGTTACAGCCAGAACAGTTTCGACGCTCGCATTGACTACGCCACTGCCCCAACCGTGCAGATTTTCGGGCGTGTCAGTCTCGACTACTTTAAGTTGTCCGGCCAGGGAGTGTATGGCGCGTTGCAGGGAATCGGCGACGGCCCCGGTGGTCTGGCGGGCAGTTCGGACGTCCACAACTACAGCTTGGCCTCGGGAGTGACCAAGACTTTCAGTTCCACGCTGCTGGGAGACTTCCGCTTTGGTTATTTCAAATACAACCCGAGGGCAAACAAGCCTGACGTAGGGACGACGCCGATGACTGCTGTAGGCATCCCCAACGCCAACATGACCGGAAGCGATGCTCTATCCACGTCCGGTTGGGGCGGCTTCCTGTTCAACCAGACGGCTTCAGAAGCCTCCAATAACGGCAATGTAACCTGGGGTGACGGCTTGGGCGTAGGCCGTTGCAATTGCCCGCTGATCGAAAGTGAACAACAATTCCAGTGGGTCGCTAACATCACCAAGATCCATGGCAACCACACCTTCAAGTTTGGCACGGACCTTCGCTATGCACAGAATCTGCGCGTTCCGAGCGATGCCGGACGCGCCGGCGACTATTCGTTTAACTACCAGGGTACGTCGTTTGCCGACACCGGCACCGGCGGTCTCGACTGGGCAACCTTCCTCCTGGGCGATGTTACCTCGATGAGCCGCTACGTCAGCACCAGCCTTAATGCGGCGGAGAGGCAGCACCGCACGTTCTACTACGGGCAGGACACTTGGCAGGTCACTCCCAAGCTCACACTCAACTACGGCCTGCGTTGGGAGGTTTACTTTCCCGAGTACGTGAACGGTAAGGATCAGGGAGGTTTTGCCAACATCGTTCAGGGGGTTGATCGCGTGGCTGGCGAAGGCGGCATTGGACTGAACGGGAATGAGCAGAATGACTGGCACTACTTCGCGCCGCGTCTCGGAATTGCCTATCGAGTGACGCCCAAGACTGTGGTTCGTATGGGCTATGGCCGCAGTTACGACATGGGTGTATTCGGCTCTAACTTCGGCCATACGGTCACTCAAACCTTGCCGGTTTTGGCGGCCCAACTGGCTCAGGGCGCGAATGGGAACGTGTCGGCGTTCAACCTGACCCAGGGGCCTCCGATATTTACGTTCCCGGCCATCCCGTCCAATGGACTGCTTCCTCTGGCGGGCCCGGCCTGCTACCAAGGTGCTTATATCGATCCTGTGACCGGGCAAAACGACCAGCTCTGCCTGCAGCCACATATCCGTCCGACGTTCCAGAGGCTGCCCGAGTTGGACGCCTGGAACGCCACGGTTCAGCGCCAACTGGGGAATTCAACGTCGATTGAAATGGCATACGTCGGCAACAAAGGCACCCATGTCTTCGCTGGTGACGGACCGACCTACAACATCAACCAACCCTCGATCGTCGGCTGCGTAAGTGCAGGCTGCAATCCGTCGACCGGCAGTGTGCCCCAGGCCCAACGTCGGCCGCTTTATAACAGATTCACCTACCCCGGTTTTACTGATCTGTCGAACGGCCTCCCCCTAACCTGCTGCTCTCTCGACCAAGGGAACTATCTTGGAAACGATGCCAGCAGCAAGTACAACGCGTTCCAGGTCAAGGTGGAGAGGCGCTTCTCGCATGGTCTTCAGTTCCTTTCCCACTACACTTTTGCCCACGCCTACAAGTACGACAGCAATTACTACGCGGATGGCCCCGCGGTGGCGTATGGTCCCGATGATGAAGTTCGCAACCACCTCTGGGTGAACAATGCGGTTTATGATTTGCCCTTCGGCCGGGGGAAAATGTTTGCCGCAAACTCCAGCCGGGCCGAAGACCTTATATTCGGCGGTTGGCAGATCGCTGGTACCACCACCTGGGGCAGCGGCTTGCCATGGACGCCAAGTTTCAGCGGTTGCGGCACTGACGAGGATGTAGGGGTCTGCCGTCCCAACAGAGGATCGGGATCGTTCCCCGTCGGGGCTGGATCGCTGCAACACCCCGCCAGTGGCGGCGCGCCTTACGTCCAATACTTCACGCCGCTGAGCACTCCGGTGCTCGGCAGCACCAGCGGGCCATTTACCGATCCGGGTATCGGCAACCTCGGCAACATCGGTTTCGACAGCTTCAACGGTCCGCGCGTGTTCTACGCCGACGCTACTCTGATGAAAAACTTCTCCATCACGGAACGCGTGAAAGCTCAGTTCCGCATGGATGCTTTCAACGTGTTCAATCACCCGGTTCTCGGATTCTCCGCCAACCAGGGAAATACATGCATTGACTGCACCGGCGGCAACGCTGGCCAGATCACCGATATCGAGCACGACGCATCGCCGGGTTCTGCGACCGGCATGCGCCAGCTTGAATTCGCCTTGAGGTTTAACTTCTAACTGTTAACCAGCTTCTCGCAGAGGGAGTCCTTCGGGACTCCCTCTTTTTGTCTCGCATACAATGGGAGCGGAATTTAGGCAGGCGACACGTGATTTGCTGCGGATGGCCGGGCAGGCGCGCGAGGGCAGTGGGATTCCTCTCCTTACTATTCGGAGTGTTGTCGTTCCCTGATTTAGCGGCGCAGAGAAAATCCGCGCCGAGTTTGGCGGCCCAGAATCCACCGGCAAATCAAACTCCGGCACCGCCTTCCAAAGCCGCCGACCGAAGCGGATATGTCGGCAACGAAGCATGCGCCCGCTGCCACGCCACCATCTATCAGTCTTACCAGAACACCGCCATGGCCCGTGCCAGTGGCCCTGCGCTCGATGCTCTTACCCCAGCCGAATTCACGCACAAGGAATCCGGCGTCCACTACCGCATCTATGCCGAGAGCGGACGAGCTTGGTTGAGCTTTGATCGGCCTCGGGATCCCGAGGTTCAGGGGAAGCGCGAGTTGCTTTACTACATCGGCTCGGGACGCCGTGGCCGAAGCTACCTGTTTGAGACGGACGGATTCCTCTTCGAGTCTCCCGTGAACTGGTATGGGAACAAGCAATTGTGGGATATGGCGCCCGCCTACCAATCTTCGCGCGAGATCCCACTGAATCTTCCTGCGTACACGAGCTGCCTGCACTGTCATGTGAGCGGAGTGCAGCCTCCCGCGCCGGGCACGGATAACCGCTATCCCGATCCTCCTTTCACTTACAACGGTGTGACTTGCGAACGCTGCCACGGTCCCGGAGCTGCACACATGAACGGTGCTCCGATCGTCAACCCTGCCAAGCTGACCCCAGCGCGGCGCGATGACATCTGCATGCAGTGCCACCTGGAAGGCAAAGCTGCCATCGAACGCCCGGGGCGCCATGTGTACGAATTTCGGCCGGGCGACGTGCTCTCCGACTACGTCCGGTATTTCGTCCTCGTCGACGCTAAGGGGTCCGGGTTGGGCGCCGTCAGCCAGGTAGAAGCTCTAGCGCAAAGTGAGTGCAAGAAGAAATCGGGCGACGCCATGTCTTGTACGAGCTGCCACAACCCGCATCAGTCGCCCGCACCGGAAGACCGGGTCGCATTCTATCGGGGCAAGTGCCTTGTCTGCCATGGCTCGGCGTTCGGAGCCAGTCACCATCCGGATCGTCCCGATTGCGCAGCCTGCCACATGCCTGCATCACCCAGCGCCGACGTAGCGCATACTGAGGTCACCGATCACCGCATCCCGCGGCGGCCACAACTTTCTCCTCAATTGCTGGAAAGTCCGGAGGCGAGGTTTTCTTTACCGCGCTTGGTGCCGTTCCCCAACCGTGAGACCGAACCCGATCCGCGAGACCTTGCTCTCGCCTGGGACTCCGTCGTGGAGAGCGGAATGTCAGTGGCCGAGCCTCAGGCGAAAGAACTGCTTTCCAAGGCCCTGAAACAGGACCCCGACGATCCTGTCCTTCTTTCCGCGCTTGCTTATGCCGAACAACGGAAGGGATCAACCGAGCAGGCCCGCGAGTTGTACCAGAAGGCGCTCGCCATCGATTCGACCCTGGTCGATGCTGCAACCAATCTCGGTGTGATCGAAGCGCAAGCCGGAGATCTGCAGGATGCGGTGAAGCTCTGGCAGAATGCATTCCAGCGCGCACCGGCCAGAAGCATCATTGGACTCAATCTCGCGCGGGCCTACTGCGGGGCAGGGAAGTTTGGTGAAGCTCGTGCTTACACGCTCCGCGTGCTGGAGTTTAATCCCGACCTGGCTTCGGCGAGAAATCTGCTGCAGTTGTTGAGCCGGTCTCCAGCAAGCTGCGGCCCCTGACGAGTTGATCGAAAAGAGCTGCAGGCTAAGGTGGAAAATAACGAGCGTCAGGAAGCAGTATGGACAGCCGAAGCCGGCGGTCCTAGAATTTCAGTGGATCTGAAAGCGCGCAAATCCTATGTGCAGCGGCTCCGCATTCCGGGCAATTCGTCTCCTGCTGACGGGCATACTTCTCGCCTGTGTCTTGGCTCCCGAACTTGTGTTGGGTCAGCACAGTGCAGTCGATCTTGACGGGAAGCAGGTGAATCCTTTCGACGCAGCTTCCGGCAAGATCGTCGTGCTGGTTTTTCTCCGCCGGGACTGCCCGGTCTCCAGCCGTTACGCTCCGATCATCCAGCAACTCAGTGCGCTTCGTGAGCACGATGCCAGTTTCTGGCTGGTCTTTCCAGACAAGGACGAGACCCCGCAGACGATCCACAAGTATCTTCAGGAGTTTGCCTACCGCTTGCCGGCCCTGCGCGATCCGGAGCACGCGCTGGTGAAGTTGGCTCAAGTGCAGATCACGCCGGAGGTCGCGGTGTTCAACCGTAACCATCAATTAATCTACGACGGAAGAATTGACAACTGGTATCAGGACCTCGGCCGCTCGCGTCCAGTGCCCACCACGCACGAACTCGACGAAGCTATCCAGGCGGCAGTCGGTGGCACGACGCCGGCCAAGAATCAGGTCAGGGGTGTGGGATGTTACATCTCAGACCTGGAATGAAGTCCTGGCCGCGAACCTTGGCGTGGTCCCTCGCGCTCGTCACCGGAGCGGGCGCTGCGGGGACTCTTTTCGCGAACTCGTCCTTGCTTTCGACATCGCAGTCCACGACCTTGCAGCCCAGGACCCTCGGTTCTCCAGTAACTTTCAATCGCGACATCGCTCCCATCATTTTTCGTTCCTGCTCAACCTGCCACCATCCAGGAGAGGCCGCGCCTTTTCCGCTGCTGACTTACTCCGATGTCAAGAAACATGCCCGCCAGATTGCAGATGTAACCCAGGCGCGGACGATGCCTCCATGGCTGCCCGAACCCCAGGAGTTGAAATTCGCGGACGAGCTTCGCCTGCCCGATGCTCAAATCGATCTCATCTGGCGATGGGTGGCGCAGGGTGCCGTCGAAGGCGATCCGGCCGATCTGCCGCCGCTGCCAAAGTTTGTCCCCGGCTGGCGGCTCGGCACACCCGACCTGATTCTCACGGCACAGAAGCCCTTCATTCTTCCAGCGCAAGGAACAGACACGTATTGGAATTTCATTTTCCGCATTCCGATCGACCAAACCCGTTGGGTGAAGGCAATTGACATTCATCCCGGCGACAAACGCTATGTGCACCATGCAAACATACTTGTCGACCGGAGTGCATCCTCGCGCCAGCGGGAAGCTGAACCCGGTGCCGGCTTTGGCGGAATGGAGATTCAGATCGAGTCGCAAGTCTTCGACCCTGACAGCCACCTGCTCTTCTGGAAGCCAGGGACGGTTCCCTACCTCGAACCCGATGGCATGGCATTGCGTTTAGACAAGGGCACGGACCTTATTCTGAACACGCACATGCAACCTTCCGGCAAGCCCGATGTGATCCAGCCCAGCATCGGACTCTACTTCACGCCCCAGCCCGCAACCAAGCTGCCCATGCTGCTCCAGCTCGAGGACGACGTCAAACTCGACATTCCTCCCGGCCAGAAGGATTTCTTGGTCACTGACGAGTTCACGCTTCCGGTCGATGTCGATCTTCTCGCCATTTATCCGCACGCGCACTATCTCGGGAAAGATATCCAGGCCTCGGCGACGGTGCCTGACGGCACAACGAAAACGCTGATCCATATTCCGCTCTGGAACCTGAACTGGCAGGCCGTTTACCGCTACTCCGAGCCGGTATTCTTGCCTAAAGGCACTACCGTGGCGTTACGCTACGTCTACGACAACTCCGAAGATAACCCTTTGAACCCGAACTATCCGCCGGTTCGGGTAAGAGCCGGCAATCGATCGAGTGATGAAATGTGTCATCTCTGGCTGCAGGTTCTGCCAATCCATTTCGACGCTGCAGGCGGAGATCCCCGCAGGCTGCTGCAGGAAGCGTTGGCGCGCCACAATGTTGAGAAGAACCCCGCCGACTTCGAAGCGCACTACAACCTCGCCGCCATGCTGCAGGCTAGAAGCCAGGTGAACGATGCCCTGCGCGAGTACGAACTCGCACTCCGCCTTCGCCCCGGCGATGCTGCCGCAAACAATGCCATGGGATCTGCCCTGCTTGCCTCCGGAGAGCCAGACAAAGCTGTCGCATACTTATCGCAAGCTCTGAGAACGCGCCCCGATTATTTCGATGCGCACTACAATCTGGGAAACGCTTTAGCGTCACAAGATGACTTCGCCGGAGCGACCGACCAATTCCGTCTGGCCTTGCGGTTGCATCCCGACGATGCCGACGCCGAGGCAAACCTGGGCAGCGCCCTGGCTGAAATGGGACGCTTCTCCGAAGCTAAAACCCATTTCGAACGCGCACTTCAGATCAATCCCGCTCACGCTCTGGCCAGAGAGAATCTGCAGGAACTGCAACGCGCAACGAACAAGTAATGAATGACTGCAAAATAACGACGAAAGCCGCAAGTCACCAGCTTGGTCGTCCGTGGCCGGCCCCGATCATGCTTCGTGCTGTAGACCTTGGAAAGGAACGGATGCTGCACTTCTCAATTGCTCGATGCGCATGGCTTGCGGCGTGTATGTGTGCTTTCACCAACCTTGCATTTGCGCGGCAAACTGCACCGGCACGAGCGTCCTCCGCTCAATCTGCTCAGGCTGCGCCCGCTTCAGCTATCGATTTCGCGCCGGCGCGCCTGCTCATGCAACAGGGCAAGATCGATGAGGCCATTTCTCAGTTGCAAACGCTCCAGGCAAATTCTCCTGAAGGGAAGGGCCTCGACCTCGAACTGGGGACGGCCTTTTACAAGAAAGGAGAGTACGCCAAAGCTGTCGAGTCACTGAAAAAAGCTTCCTCAGCCGATGCCAACAACAGCGAGGCGGTACAGTTGCTCGGTCTTTCCTACTATTTAGGAGGACATCCCGCGGAGGCAATTCCGCTTCTCGAAAAGGTGCAGGGATGGTATCCCCGGGCTAACGTGGATGCGTCCTATATCCTCGGAATCTGCTACATCCAGACCAAAGATTACCCGCACGCGCGCGCGGCCTTCGCGAAAATGTTCGATGTGCCCTCCGATTCTGCGGCCAGCTACCTGTTCACGGCTCGCATGCTGCTGCGGCAGGAGTTCGATCCGGTCGCCGAAGAGTATGCGCAGCAGGCTGCAACCCTCGATCCCAAGCTGCCGCTGGTTCATTTCTTGCTCGGCGAATTGTATTTATACAAGTCGCGAGTTCCGGAAGCCATCGCTGAGTTTCAGAAAGAACTCGCCATCAACCCCGCTCACGCCCCAACGTACTATAAGCTCGCCGACGCCTACTCGCGGATTCAGAAGTACGAAGACGCCGAAAGGCTTTTGCAGCGCTCTATCTGGCTCGATGCCACGTCCACCGGTCCCTACATCCTGATGGGGAAAGTCCTGGAAAAGAAAGGAGAGTTCGAGTTGGCAGTCCGCGCCTTGCAGCGGGCAGCGACCATGGATCCAAATAATCCCACTACTCATCACCTGCTCGGTCAGGCCTATCGCGACATGGGGAAGAAAGAGGAAGCCGAGAGCGAGTTGAAGTTAGCGGAGCAATTGCAAACGAAACAGGATACGCATCCCTAGGCCGAGATCGCCCGCTCTTTTCCTGAGGACCTTTTCTACTTCGCGACCGCTGGCAGCGGTTGGTCTTGCGCTCTCTCCAGACGTTCCGCCATATTTTTCGGCAAACCGTGCAGCAATTCGAGAAACGCAGCATTGGTCCAACCGAAACCAACCACGTTCATCGCATAGCCATTTTCCACATGAGATTCGGAAGACCGGGTCACGACGTCATATTTCTCGCGGATGTTGCCGTCGCGACGGAAATTCTCCGCCACCATCGACAGGAACTCATACGAAATACGGTCGGCCTCAGCGTCAAGACCATAGCGGCGCAAGCCATCGATGGCCAGCATTTCAATATTCCCCCAGCCATACGGCAGGTCCCACTGCGTCCCCGTATCTTCGGTGCTCATCGCCAAACCACCGGGTTTCTCGAATGCTGAAAGATTCCTCACCACGGCCTTCGCCTCTTCCGGCGTGGCCAGTCCAGCCCACAGCGGATAGAAAGTGGTTGCATAGCGATACGCCGACCGCTGCCCGTTCTGCAGGTTGAAATCGAAGAACAATCCCGACTTGTCATCCCAGAGATAGCGCTCGATCAGCTTCCTGCGTTCCTCGGCGCGCTTGCTCCACTGCTCCGCATCGGCCGTATGCCCCAACCAGCGGCTGATCTGCTCCAGGTCCTTCTCAGTCTTGTACAGTAAACTGTTCAGGCACACCGGCGCATAGTGATGCGTAGCGGCCCCGAAGGGCTCAAAGCGAAAACTAACGTCGAATCCCGACTCCCGCATGGAACGGTCGCCCTTGTAGTAGTCGGAACTCAATTTAAATTCCCGTTGCTTCTCGCAGTCCGCATGAGCCATCGTTGCGGAAACGCCACAAACCTGCTGGGTATAAGCAGCGCCGGCAACCGACTCATTCACGCCGGTCCCACTCTCGACTATGTAGCTGTCCGCTTGCGCGGGATGAAAGAAGAAATACGTCGCGACCTTCCGGTAAAATCCAGTTTCATCCTGCAGCGCTTCCGCAGGCGGACCTTCGCCAAAATCGTAGTAACGCGACAAGCCGGTGTCGCCGGCGCGATGCGGATCACGGTTCCACATCTCATAGTCCTTGGCAAGATCAGCATAGGCCTTCGCCAGCCAGGGGGTATCCGCGTGTCCTGATTTCTGCAGCGCGTCATACACGTCCACGAACATCGAGCTCAGAAAAGGCGGCTGCGAACGAGTCAGGTAATAGGTCCGGTTCGCATTGAGCATCGCGCCGTAGTGTTCGACTTCAAAAAAGAAGTTGTCCACCATGCCCCGCGCCAACTCCACACGCCCTGCGCGCAACAGCCCGCGCACAATAAAGTAGCTGTCCCAACCGTACATTTCGTTGAAGCGGCCTCCGGGAACAACGTACTTGTTCTCCACGTAAAGCAGGCCGTGGGGTTGGATCTTGCTGACGTCAATCTCGCCGAGGCGATGAATCTCAACCGGCAGGTGCTCAATCTGCACATTGCAGTCGTGGGCGAGTTTGCGTACCGCCGCTGGTTCCTCCATACCCGCCGGAAGATACAAGACGGCGGCGACTTTCATCTTAGGGTCGACCACGCTTTGACAATCCGTCACAGAGCGCGTGAGCGTGTCCCACGCCGTGGAAATGTACTCAAGAATCGGTTTGAGCCCTTGTCCCTGGACTGAAGCCGACTGCCGGGCCGCGGGCGCTTGCGTGAGGGTCGCGCACGTGATGATCGCCAGTACCGCCGATCGCAGAGCAAATCCCAGTGGCCGGCGAAACATTTTCGAAACCCCGATGTGCATCGCGTTGGGAAAGAAGAGGCTTCCTTATTCTAGTCGTGTCCCTAAGCCGTTCAAAATGAATTCGATGAAGCAAACATCTTTTTGGGAGGATGTCTCTTGCGCCCCTAGAGTCTTTGGGCAAAAACTGTTACAGCATCGTCAGGGTGCCACTGGGGCTCATTTTTGAAAACCGAGCGCAGCCATAGTAGTAGCCCTCGCTGACGCAAGTGTTGCCGCCCTCAGACGTTGTCCCGTAGAAGTTGCCATCGGTGCCCTGCACCAATCCCGCGTAACGGTAGGCGCCGTCCGAGTTGTCGAAGATTTCCAGTATAGCCAAAGTCTGCGCCTGCGCCGGTTGGGTTGTCCCGAGCGCCGACAACAGAACGATCACTAACACCAGCAGGGCCCCGGCGGATGGCAGACGCATCCCCGAAATCCAGTTCCGATGTTGCTGGGTGTCTTTCATGATCATTCCTCCTGCAAAATGCTTGCGCTCGCGAATGCTCCAATCATCCTTCTGCCTAGATAACGCGCAAGGGCGCGAGCAAACAGGTCACGCTTGACGAAATTATTCTTGCCGCGGAGCGTAAGTGCGCGATTTTCCTTGGTGATGAACTAACGATGAATTGTGACATAGTCTTCGTAACGCATAGATAACATTATAGTTAAGTACCTACGCCTGGTCGGCGATTGCGGTTACCGCGGAGCATTCCGATTGTTGCTTTAGAGGGATATACTTACGGTCTCAGAGACGATGACGGGTCTCTCATCTCCTCCGCCCGTCTACACCTCAATCAAACTCTGTAGTGCGATGGTCACATCGCAAAGGTGTGGCGTTCTGGCTGCGCAATAAGGAGTGGCGTTTGGAGGGAGTGCCAAAAGACACACGTCGCATTCCGCCGGCCAGTGGCAAAAACGAGGAAGCCCTGGCTGAGTGGACGTCGTTCCTGTACTCGGAACTACGGCGCCTCGCGTCCTACTACTTGCGGCGAGAGCGCGGCAACCACACCCTGCAAGCCACGGCTCTGGTGCATGAGGCCTACATGCGCCTGGTCGATCAGAGAGAAATCCAATGGGAGAACCGGAATCAAGTCATGGGAATCGCGGCGCAACTGATGCGGCGTGTCTTGCTTGATTACAGCCGCGGTCATCAGGCTGAAAAACGAGGCGGAAATGTAAACAAGGTGTACTTGGAAGAGGCCGCGATCGTTTCCCAGGTGCGGCCGGCGGACGTAGTCGCACTCGATGAAGCGCTCGTCAGGCTCGCAGAACTCGATCCGCAACAAGCGCGCCTGGTCGAGTTACGCTTCTTTGGCGGGTTCAGCATCGAGGAGACCGCGGGAGTGCTCGAGATTTCACCCGCAACCGTCAAACGCAATTGGAGCGTGGCTAAGGCCTGGCTGGCACGCGAACTGCGAAGTGGACAAGGTCGAGATGCGTGAGACTTGGGAGCAAGCGAAAGAGATCCTTGCGCTGGCGCTCGAACAAAGCGCGGAGGAGCGAATTGCTTTCGTTCGCAAGGCCTGCGGCGGAGATGCTGCGTTGCTCGCCGAAGTCGAATCGCTACTCGTGAACTACGACGGCGCCGACAGCCTTCTTGAAAATTCCCCCGCTGCCAACTTGTTCTCCTTCCATCCAGTTGTGATGACGGGAAAAAGGGTCGGGGCGTACCGCATCATCCGCGAGATTGGGCATGGCGGCATGGCTGTGGTTTACTTGGGCGAGCGCGACGACCAGAACTATCGCAAGCAAATTGCGATAAAAATGGTTAAGCCCGGAATTGATACAGAACAAGTCCTTCATCGTTTCCGCAACGAACGGCAGACCCTTGCCGCCCTGGACCATTCCAACATTGTGAAGCTGCTCGACGGCGGCAGCAGCGACGACGGCTCTCCGTATCTGGTGATGGAGTATGTGGAAGGCCTGCCCATCGACCAGTATTGCGATCTTAACCAGCTCTCCATCGACGACCGTCTGCGGCTGTTTCGCCAGGTCTGTTCCGCGGTGCAATACGCGCATGACAAGCTGGTGATTCATCGCGATCTCAAGCCTGCCAATATCCTGATCGCAAAAGGCGGGGTGCCCAGGCTCCTGGACTTTGGCATCGCCAAACTGCTGAATCCCGAGTGCTTCCAAACTCCGCTGGTCACACGAACTGACTGGCGTCCAATGACCCCGGAATACGCGAGTCCAGAGCAGATTCGTGGGCGCGCGATCACAACCGCGACGGATGTGTACTCGTTGGGGGTGTTGCTCTTTGAATTGCTGACCGGCCATCGCCCGTATCGCGCAACTGGCCAGTCCCTTCTCGAAATGGAACGGTTAGTGTGCGAAGACCAACCCGAAAGACCGAGCGCTGTCATCTACCGAAAGGAAACAGCCTCTCGCGACGGCGATCCACCAACTGCAATTACTCCGGAGTCAGTCAGCCACCAGCGCGGCCTGCAGCCGGCAGAGCTGCAGCGCCGGCTGCGAGGCGACCTCGACACAATCGTGATGAAGGCGTTACGCAAGGAGAGCGAACGCCGCTATGTTTCCGTCGAGGAATTCTCGCTGGACGTCGAGCGTTATTTGACGGGAATGCCGGTCCGGGCTCGCAAATCCACCATCGCCTATCGTAGCGGGAGATTCCTTCACAGGCATAAGGAATCCTTGGCTGCGGTGTTGGTGGTTCTTGGCCTGGTCGCAACCGTCGCGGGGGTAGGCTACTTCTTCTTCCATCACCCAAACCCTAAGCTCACCGATAAGGACACCGTTGTGTTGGCGGACTTCACTAACACCACCGGCGATGCTGTGTTCGACGATGCCCTGAAGCAGGCGCTGGCAGTGGAACTGGGGCAATCTCCTTTCTTGAACGTGCTGTCTGACAGAAGAGTGAGCGAGACCTTGCGGATGATGGGCCGTCCTGCCAACGAGCGGGTCACCGTGGATGTCGGCCGGGAGCTGTGCTTGCGAGCGGGAAGCAAGGCCATCCTGTCGGGCTCTATTTCCAGCCTCGGCGGGTCGTATGTCATCGGTTTGGTGGCTGTCGGCTGCGAGACGGGCGAGGTCTTAGACCGGGAACAAGTGCAAGCCTCCGGCAGGCCGGATGTCCTGAAGGCGCTTGATCAGGCGGCTTCCACCCTGCGCGCCAAGCTGGGCGAATCGCTTCCCTCGGTACAGAAGTTTGAAGTTCCCATCGAGGCCACGACCACTTCTCTTGAGGCCCTGAAAGACTACAGCATGGGTGTCAAAGTAACCCGTGAACAGGGAGACGCACCAGGCATTCCATTTCTCAAGCGAGCCCTTGAGCTCGATCCTAATTTTCCCATGGCCTATGCCGGCCTCTCGATAAGGTACGGCAATCTCAACCAACCATCGCTGGCTCTTGAATATGCAGCCAGGGCATACGAGTTGCGCGACCGAGGTACTGAGCGCGAGAAGTTGCGCATTTCCTCCACCTATTTTCGGGCCACGGGAGAAACGGAGAAGGAGGTGCAGACTTACCAACTGTGGATCGCTAACTATCCTCGTGATCACGCTGCGCATGGCAACTTGGGTATCGATTATGGTTTCATGGGGCAGTACGAACAAGCCCTCGCGCAATCTCAGGAGGCATTGCAGCTTGAGCCGCACGAACTGCTTAACTACGCAAATCTGGGCGCACTCTACTTGAATTTGAACCGCCTGGAGGAGGCCCAGGCTGTTTTCGATCAGGCGCTGGCACGCAAGCTGGATGGCGGACCCCTGCGCTGGATGCTGTACTATCTCGCCTTCCTCCGCGGAGATTCGGCGCGAATGGAGCAGCAGTTGACTTGGGCTGTAGGCAAGCCTGGGGACGAAGACACCCTGCTCTCATTCCAATCCGACACCGAGGCCTACTACGGGCGGCTAAGCAAGGCACGGGCACTCACGCGCCAAGCCGTGGACTCGGCAGTTCGCTCTGGCTCCCCGGAGGCAGCCGCTCTTTGGCAGGTGAATGCTGCGCTGCGCGGCGCGGAGTTCGGCCAAACCGTAGAGGCGAAACAACGCGTGGCAGACGCTTTAGCACTGGCCCCGGGGCGGGATGTGAATGTCCTGGCTGCCCTCGCGCTGGCTCGGATCGGTGAAACCGCACGCGCCAAAAGGCTGGTCGAAAAACTGGAGAAAAACTACCCTTCCAATACCATGCTGAAGTCCTATTGGCTTCCCACCGTCAACGCCGCGATCGAACTCAGAGAAGGCGATTCATCGCAAGCCTTGGCATTGCTGGAGGCCGCCGCGCCCTACGAACTGGGCTGGCCGCCACCGCTCCAACCCGGAACGCTTTACCCCGCCTATCTGCGGGGCCAAGCCTACCTCTTGGCGCACGATGGCGTCGCCGCCACTGCCGAGTTTCAGAAGCTGCTTGACCACCGCGGCATTGTTGCCAACTTCCCGACTGGTGCGCTGGCTCGTCTGGGTTACGCCCGCGCCTGCGTGCTCCAGGGCAACACCGCCAATGCTCGTATCGCCTATCAAGACTTCCTCTCACTCTGGAAAAACGCTGACCCCGACGTTCCCATCCTGAAGCAAGCCAAGGCAGAGTACGCGAAGCTGCAGTAGCTGCCGATCGCGGGAAACGATCCTTGCCACGCTGCTCACCGTTCAAGTATTGTGTCGCGACCTGACTGTGTTACCTGCCTTCAATGAGCCGCGGGTCAGGGTCTCGCGCTGGCCGTAGCCGCCCGCGGATTCTTCACGTAGGTGTTCAGCCAATTGTTCATCTCCCAGAGCATATGAAAAACGGACTCCCTCGCCGCGTAACCGTGCGACTCCAGGGGCAGCAACACAAAGCGCACTGTGCCTCCTTGGCCTTTGATCGCGCTGAAAAGGCGCTCGCTCTGTATCGGAAACGTGCCCGTATTGTTGTCGGCCTCGCCGTGGATCAACAAAATGGGCGTTCTAATCTTATCCGCGTACGAAAATGGAGACATTTTGTAATACACCTCGGGCGCCTGCCAATACGTCCGGTCCTCATTTTGAAATCCGAACGGCGTCAGGGTGCGGTTGTAGGCTCCGCTGCGCGCGATGCCGGCCTTGAACAGATCGCTGTGCGCCAGCAGGTTTGCCGTCATAAACGCGCCATACGAGTGGCCCATCACCGCAACCCGGTTTCGGTCCACTACACCCAGCCCCGCGCCTTCATCGATTGCAGCCTTCGCGCTAGCCACCAGTTGTTCCACATAGGTGTCGTTTGGCTCGGCCTGTCCCTCGCCCACGATAGGGATCGTCGCATTCTCCAGCACTGCGTAACCCTGCGTGGCAAACGGCACGGGCGAACCCCAATACAAGAACGGAAACTCGTAGGGAGACCCGCTGATCTGCCCAGCCGCCGCCTTGGTCTTGTACTCGGTGGGATACGCTTCCATCAAAGTCGGCAGCGGGCCATCCTCGGCTTTGTAGCCCGGCGGAAGATAGAGATTCGCGCTGAGCTCGACTCCATCCGCGCGTTTGTATTTGAGAACTTTCTTCTTTGGCAGCGCTGCACTGCCGTACGGATTGGGAAACCGTGTGACCTGCTCGAGAGAATTCTTCGCAAGGTTCTTCAGGTAGTAGTTCGGGCTCACTTCCGGAGACTCCCGTCGAATCAGAATTGTGGGAGCCGCTGTGTCCAGAACTGCAAAGGGGAGTTCAAAAAACGGCGCTGCTGATTGCCAGAGCCGCTTCGTTTCTCCGGTCGCCAGGCTCATTACCGAAACAAATGGCTGATCTCCTTCCGGGGAAGCTCCCTCCGCGTGCAGGTACACGCCGGTCCCGTCCGGCGTGGTTCGCACAATGTGTTTTCCAGCTTCGTTCATCACTTCAAACGGCCGGCCCGGATCATGGTAGTGATCTTCAAACGACCCTTCGAACAGCTTCACTTCGGTTCCCGGAGCCGCTGGCGACATTGCAAGCATGATCCGCTTGCGATCCTTCCACCGTTCCTCCTCCACAATCGCCACCCGCCCGTTTCCCCACTCCACGCTTCTGAAGCGCAACGGAAGCTCCGCCAGCTTCCGCGGCGATCCTTCGAATGGCGCATCCTGCATGAACAGCCGGTCGCGAACCGGCGCGTCCACCTTCGGATTTCCGCCATCGGCCGCTTCCACCCAGAAAACCGTGGCGGGCGCGTCGCTCCGCCATTCAAAGTCGCGAGGCCCGGTTGCGACTGCATCATGTACGTTCGGAACTGTATCTTCCAGCGGCTTGTCAGCCAGTTGCTTGCTGCTCCCGCTTTTCAGATCGACCACCGAGACTCTTTCGGCAAACATCTCGAAAGGCAGCAGATAAGAATAGGGATGATGGCGCTCGTCCAGCAGAGCATAGCGTCCATCTGGAGAAGCCGATGCGCTTTCAATCACGCCCGGCTTGCCCACGGAAGTGATTTTGCCATCCAGTCCCACCACCACCACCTGCGAGGTAGCGTAATAATCGAAAATCGCTTCGTCCTCGGGACTCTTCAGCAAGTCTTCATACGTCGGCCCGGGAGTGACCCGTCCCAGATTCTCCTGGATCACCGGCCCGGTCGGTACTTCGCTGCGCGCCGGCGCCGCGACTCTCCCCTTCGGCACGGCCTTGCAGATCAGCCCTCGGCTGTCTCCCAACCATTCACACGGCGGACCGAAAATCCCATTGAGCGCCAGCCCGGGCACACGCCGCGCCTGCGCCGATTCCACGTCCACGATCCACAGGCTCAATCCCGCGTCCGCCGCCGCATCGCTCGCGTTCACAAAAAAAACGTGGCGGGCATCCGGTGCCCAGCCCGCAGACCGGATCTTCGCGTCCGTCGGTATTCCCGCAACCGGCTTTTCCATCCCGTCCGGCAAGGCTTTTAAGCTCAAGCCCGTTAAGTAACGCCCACGGCTGGGTCCGTTCGTTTTGGGATTGAATCGCAACCCCGCCAGCCGCAATTCCGGTTGCGCCAGATCGCCGATCGAGGGCAATCCGGAAATCGCCTCGATCAGTACCCATCGGCCGCCCGCACCATCCCCGGGAGAAATCTCCACGTTCGGCGTAAGCCTTGCATCCACCAAGTCGATGATTGCCTGCGGTGGCTTTTGATACGCCAGACCGGTCTGGGCTTCGACCGCCACCACAAGAAACAGCAGTGAGAAAAAGAAGAGATAGACGCCGCGGCGCGCCGTTGCGCCCTTCGGAATAATACAGACCAAGTCGCAAGTGCTCATGTCAGCCTACCTTCCTCTGCCAGCAGACCCGCGGGTTCGAGGGGAACATTGTCCCTTCAAAGACTGGGCCGCGCAAGAACTTTCTGTTTTCTGTTCCGCTGATTTGGCAAGAGACTCTAGGATAAGGCCCTACCGCCCAGTGAATTGCTTCGGAATTGCCCGTTACACGGTCGCTGAGGCGTGTTGGCGAGTATCGATCCCTTCAAGCGCCGCTTTTGGGGTCTTGGAAGGCACTACCCGAACCCTGGATTCGCCGGTGATGTTCCAGAGATGCATTGCTGCATAAGCTCGCCAGGGTCGCCAGGCCTCGGCGCGTCGCTCAAGATCACGAGAACTCTTGGCGCCCACGGCGCGCAGAAGCCCGAGATCTCCCGATGGAAACGCATCCGGTTCCCCGAGCGCTCGCATGGCTACATATTGTGCGGTCCATGTCCCAATGCCAGGGATTTCACAGAGCCGTTTCAGAAAATCGTCTGAATCCACGATCCCTTCAAATCGGATCCGCCCATCGCAAACCGCACGGGCGAAAGCTCGAATGGTTGCGGCACGGGTCTTAGGCAGGCCAATGCCGGTAAGCTTCGCATCGGAAAGAACCTCTGGCCTGGGAAAGAGATGAGTGAGGCTGCCCGCTCCAGCGAATGGCTTCCCGAAGGCTCGAACGAGCCGGCCGGCGAGAGTTGTCGCCCCCTTGACGGTGATCTGCTGGCCGAGAATCGCGCGTGTCGCAAGTTCGAAACCATTCCAGCAGCCCGGCACCCGCAGCCCCGGAGCCATTTGGATCCGCTTCGCCAGGACCGGATCGCTCTGTAAGGTTCGCGCGATATCCGTCCAGTCCGCGTTCAAATCGAACATGGCGCGTATGCGCTCCACTATGAAGAAGAGGGAACGGGGGTCGCCAAATTGAACCCGCACTGCCAGCGTGTCACGTCCTTCGTCAATTGAAGCTTCAAAATATCCGTCACTGCCGTTCAAAGAGATTGAGCGCCGGTAGGTTCCTGGTCCCACTGCTTCGACGCCCGGCGTTGCCCGAGCGGCCAGAAACGCCAGCATGGCCTGCCAGTTATAAGGTGGGCGAAAGCGAAGCCGAAAGAGGTACTGATTTTCTGGCTCGATCGTCTTCTGTCTCGCCAGATGCCGGATTTGGGTTGGAGTTCGATGATAGACCTTGCGCATGCTGGCATTGAAACGCCGTACGCAACCGAACCCCGATGCAATGGCAACCTGACTCATCGGCAGACCGGTCTCATCAATGAGCTTCTTGGCAAAGTGCAATCGGCGCGTCTTGGCGACGGCACTCGCTGTCGCCCCCAGGTGTTGGAGAAACAGCCGCCGAAGATGGCGCGAGCCGACTCCCAGGCGGTCGGCAAGCATTTCTATTCCGCCCTCCAGGCCGCCCTCACTGATCAGGCGCAAAGCTCGCGAAACCGTGTTTGGAGTTCCCAACCAAGCCGGTGTTCCGGGCGAGCATTCCGGCCGGCAGCGCAAGCAGGGGCGGAAGCCCGCTTCTGCCGCTGCGGCCGCGCTCGGATAGTAACGGACGTTCTTCTCTTTCGCCGTAGGCGCCGGACAGATCGAGCGGCAATAGACCCGGCTGGTGAGGACTGCGATAAAGAACTTGCCGTCGAAGCGCGCATCGCGCGACAGCCGGGCCCGCGAATAGGTCTGCCAATCCAGATTCATACGTTTCGCGAACCTAGCATAGTCGCTCTTCAAGGGAAACTTGGACGTTTTCGGACCTCTCTCCATCCCTCGGCAGATCCGCACCCCGCGGACGGTCGTGAGTGGCTGACGGTCCAGCTTCATTGTCCCTTCAGGACGGGAGGGTCATCGAGAGCAAGGTCCGTAAACGTCCAACATCGCTTTGTCGACGAATCTATCTTGATTGATACATCCCATGGCTCCCCGTCTTCGCCACTGCATCGAATGTCCGGAGTGTTCGACGCGATATTTGATTGGCTTTAGCCCTTACCGTAACGGATCGCACCTCTTCGCCAGCGAAACTCCAGAAGAATACAAATTGTTCTGTTCTTGCGGCAGGCCACCCGTTGCCAGTCGATGGATCTGGAGCGAACTGAAGACCTATGCGGTCTCGAATCGAGCGTACAGTCGTGGCTATGGTTCTCCCCAGGAGATTCCACTCTGGCAGGCAACTCGCCTTCCCAATTAAGCTCAGCTTGTCTTCGCTGAGAGCCACCGGAGTCGTCGAGAGCAAACCCCCAAAGGGTATAACCGTGTGCCTCAGAATGAGCTTGGGGAATGCGCGCTCAGGTTTTTAGAACAGGTACTGATTGTGGAAACGTACTTCGATTTTTCCAATGTCGCCAATCAACCAAACGTGAACGCGAATGCCTGCACGCCTGGATCAAGGAACTCGATCTCGAAAGTTCGATCTTCCACCGGCCCCCTTTGCCGGATCAGTTGATAGAGGCGGTGCCCTTGCACTGTTCCCAAACCGTTGTTGTCTATATCGACGCCGTGATCATCACCCGGCGCCGTGCCGTCCAGCTTCACTTTGAAGCGGACTGGCTTGCCATTGTTGTTGGTTCCCAGGACGAGGTGAAGATCGCGGGCGTGAAAGCGGAAGACAATCTTCCCCGGGGCGGTTTGAAGCGCGGCGCTTTCTGCACCGACCTTCCAACTACCGCCGAGAGCCCATTGATTGAGCGAGAGTCTGGGTTCTGGCGTATAAGCACGGTTGGCATCTTGAACAATCGTCTCGGTGGAAGCGAAGTGTTCTGCCCGATGGTAGCCGACGTAGGTCTCCGGTGAACGCCGGTCTGCGGTGTCGGAAGCTGCCTCCGCCCCAGCGCCGGATACAGCGAGCACCCCAGGCGACGCCAACCGCGCTCCGTTTTCCTTCAAAAGGTCTTGGATCACGCGCTCCGACTCGTCGTACTCACCCTCGCCGAAGTGGTGGTACCGAATGCGCCCTTTGCCGTCGATGAAGTAGTGCGCCGGCCAATATTCGTTGTTGAATGCTTGCCAGATTTTATAATTGCTGTCGATGGCAACTGGGTAACTGATCTTCAAGTCGCGCACCGCTTTCTCGACGTTGCTGAGTTCTTTCTCGAACGCGAACTCAGGAGTATGCACCCCGATGACGACCAAACCCGCATCCCTGTACTTATCTGCCCAGCCCTCAATATAGGGCAAAGCTCGCAGGCAATTGATGCAGGAGTAGGTCCAAAAGTCGATCAGCACGACCTTTCCCTTCAGAGATTTACTGCTCAGCGGAGGCGAATTAAGCCAGGCAACGGCGCCACTCAAATCCGGCAGGGGGCCTTCGTCGTCAAGGGTAATTTGAGCGTCGGTCGCGCTCGCCGCCAAAACCGCGGCCGGCTTGTTTGCATGCAACGTATCGATCAAATGCTCTTCTGTTTTTGCCGTGTTCACAAAGGAAAACTTGGTGAGTAGATTTGTGTCCCAGCCTAACGCGATCGCAACCACTCCCATAATCACCGCCACGCCCAATCCTCGGCGGATCCAGACCTCAAACGAAAGCGAACGTTTCAGCGCGGAGAAGACTTTGTTGCCTGCGAAGAGCGCAATCCCGAGAGAGGTCGCGGCGCCCAGAGCGAAGGACAATAGCAGGAACGAGGAGCGGACGCCTGGGCCCTGAATTGCCGCTCCGGTCAGAATCAAGCCAAGAATCGGACCGGCGCACGGAGCCCAAAGAAGCCCTGTCGAGATTCCCAACACGAAGGATTTTCCGACCCCGCTCTCCGCCGACGGAGCGCCCTGGAGTCTGCCGCCCGCCCTTACCAGCGGACGAGTCAGGGCTTCGGCAATCGACGGAAAGAGAAGACTCACGCCCAACACGAGGAAGACGCTCATCGCCACGTAGCGCCCCCCTTGATTCAGGCGCACTGCCCAATGGCCCCCGAATGCAGCTGCAATTGCCACAACGGAGAACGTCAACGCCATTCCCACGAGCAAAGGCAGGCCCGAACGGCGGAAAGGTTGGTCAGCACGCGCGAATACAAACGGCAGGACGGGCAGGATGCACGGACTCAAAATCGTCAGAACACCGCCAACAAACGCCAGGAGATAAATCAGCATCGGCTCGCCCAGTCTACTTGCGTGATTCTTCGAACGATATCAGATATCTACCCTCCCGGTGCTTTCCAAATCGCTCTATACCGGCACAAAGCCACGACGAGCAACTCTACTCCTGTCTTTCACCGAATTTTCCGGGTACGATTCATTCCAGCAGCGGGTATGCGCTGACGGCATTGCTATATTGTCTTATGAGGCTGCATCTTGAAGTCAGCGCTTTTCAGCGCGTGAAACTTTGGGGACGGTAGGACGATCTTGGGAAGACAATGAAATTGCGAGCCACTCCATCGCCCGAACCAGATCGCCTGCAATACCGCCAACACTCACAGCAGCCACGAAGTGGTGGCTGGCTTCGTCTGTTTCAAGGCATAAGGCCGGTGACTCGGGCCGGAGCGGCCCGAGATGCCTTGGCCGGATTCCAACTGGCGGCGATGAACATCCCGCAGGCGCTGGGCTATACCAAGATTGCCGGCATGCCAGTAGTCACGGGATTTTACACGCTGTTGCTTCCGCTGCTGGCATTTGCCGTGTTCGGTTCCTCGCGCTACATGGTGGTCGCTGCCGATTCGGCAACCGCATCCATCCTTGCCGGGAAGCTTGCGACCATGGCTCCTATCGCAAGCGCGAGATATGTGGCGCTGGCATCGACGGTCGCACTGCTCACTGCCGGATTTCTGCTCCTGGCCCGAGTCCTCAAGTTCGGCTTCCTGGCCGATTTCTTGTCGCAAACCGTGCTGACAGGGTTTCTCACCGGAGTTGGATTTCAGGTGGGCGTCACCGTGCTGGGCGGGATGGTCGGCCTCGAAGTGCACTCCAATCGGACAGTTGGACAGCTCCTTGAGGTCTTCCGTAGCCTGCCCAGGATTCACTTGCCGACCGTGGCTATCTCGGCAGTGGTTGTGACCGGCGTCTTTGCTTTCAGCCGATTTGCCCCCAAGGTCCCAGGCTCTCTGCTCGCGGTCGCCGCCGCAATTGCCGCAAGCGCAACTTGGGATTTCGCGGGTCACGGCATTGCCACCATTGGCCCGGTCGTTGGCGGGCTTCCACATTTAGGGTTGCCCGACGTGCACTGGAAGGACGTCGCACCGCTGCTCGGCGTTTCCGTCTCCTGCTTTGTGATGATCCTGGCGCAAAGCGCAGCTACCGCGCGTTTCTACGCGGGGCGCCACCATCAGTATCTGGACGAAAGCGCAGACTTGGTCGGTCTGTCCGCGGCCAACGCCGCGGCAGCATTGAGCGGGACGTTTGTGGTGGACGGTAGCCCTACTCAAACCGCGATGGTCGAAAGCTCCGGCGGTCAGAGCCAGCTTGCCCAGGTGGCTACCACGATCGCGGTTGCGTTCGTTCTGCTCTTTCTGACCAAACCCCTGCAATACCTGCCACGCTGCGTGCTGGGTGCCCTCGTATTTTTCATTGCTGTCCGTCTAGTCGATGTGCGTGGTTTGCGTGAGATTCGACACGAGAGTCCCGAGGAATATGCCCTCGCCGTATTTACTGCGGCCGTCGTTGTGCTCGTGGGCGTTGAGCAGGGCATCGTGCTCGCTATGGTCCTGTCGCTGCTCCGGATTGTGCGGCACAGCTATCGTCCTCACACCGGTGTCTTGGTCGTAAGCCAACGGGATGCCTGGCAGTTGATGCCGGCCGTTCCCGGCGCGGTAACGGAACCAGGTTTAGTGATCTATAGTTTCGGAGCAGCGCTCTTCTATGCGAATGCCAGCCTGTTTGCGGAGCAGATCCGCTGCTTGGTGGGGCCAATTCCTTCACCCGTGCGCTGGCTGGCCGTCGATGCTGAAGCGATCACGAATGTGGATTACACGGCAGCCGGCATGGTACGCCAGCTTCACAAGGAACTAGCCGACCGCGGAGTTGTAATGGTGTTCGCACGCGTGTCTCTTTCTCTGAAGGCAGACCTGGACCGGCATCTCTTGACTGAGGTCATCGGACCGGCGCGGTTGTTCGATCGCCTGCACGATGCGGCGGCTGCATTCGCGAAACTCAAAGATCCACAAGCAAAGACGTTCTCATGATCGCTTCAGGAACCGGGGGACGATCGAGTTCGTTGGTTTTTTGTCACTGGCCTCATGAGGAAGCAAACTCCTGGCACAAGTGGCGGCAGCCATTGATTGCTACCGGCAACTCAGTGACATGAAATGCCGAGTGCCCCGCGTTTTCCGGTCGCGATCGCCGCATCGTTTCACAAGCACTCCCGGAGACACCCAAGCGTGAGGGTGTACCAACCGCGACCGTCTTTCCATGCTCCTCTGATCCGTCCCCGGTTTCCCTCCCTTTCCGGTGTCCCCGATTCTTATGCCGCTGAAACCGACTTCCTCCTCCCATCGAGCGTCGGTAGAAGAAGTTTCAGAAGCGCTTGATCAGAGAACGGGTTCTGACCTGAGATCAGCTCGCGATCTTGAATGACATAGCTCGTCCACGGAGCGAGCACACTGACGTCACCGCCCGCCGTACGCAAGGCGAAGTCCGGGTAGAAGAGAACCTTGCCACCAATCTCGAGCGGCTCCCGCTGCTGCTCTTCTGCTGTCGAAAAGATGGTCATCTTATATCCGGAATAGATCCAGCCTTGAGCCTTTGCGTGTGCTCCAGCGGCATCGCCCGCCGCCAGCGCGGCGACCACCTCCGTCGAATTCGGAAGCGCCGAGAGAAGTGAAATCGGGCCATGGCAGAGCACTGCCGTAGGCTTGGACGTTTCATGAAAGTGTCTCATCACGATGCCGGCGTTGGGATCATCGAGAAGATCCTCCATCGGGCCGTGGCCGCCGGGGACGAAAACAGCGTCATATTGATCCAGGCCCGATGCGATGACATCCGCGATGCGGCTTGGATCTCTGAGCCCAGCCAGCCCGTCGCGGAATAACATATAGTCCTGAAGCCTGGCCGCGTCCCCGCCGAAGAAATCGGCGACCTCTGAATGCACATCCACTTGGGGCGCGTTGCCTTTGGGGTTGGCGAAAGTGATTTCGTAGCCCTCCTTCATCAGGGCGCGAACCGGAACCGTCAGTTCGTTGAGGTAGTAGCCTGCGCCGGTATAAACCTTGCCATCCTTCAAGGGCAAACCGCGACCGCTCGAGACTAGCACTAAGACTTTTCCTTTTGTTGCCATCGTTGTTCTCCTTTTTGAAATCTAATTCTGTTCTCCTGAATATGAGCAGCTCATCTTCCGCGGCTTCCTCTAAAGTGCGTAAGGACCGGCTACCGCGTAAGGTTGGAACGCGTCCGCCATCCACTTGGCGAATAGTTCAATGCGAGATAGCCGCCAAGGACCTTCTCCTCTTGGTGGCGGGGGCGGCATTACAGCGCCACCGATTCCACGAATGCGATCGTAGATGGTGCCCCAGCGTGCTTTTTGACGTCATCGTAACTTCCCAGGTTGAACGCTTGCTCGTGCCCAGAATATCTCGCTCCGTAAATAGCGGCCTAAGGTCCGCTTGAAAGCTCGTCGTTTTCGTCATCGCGCCCCTCAGGCATTGGCTTCATTTGGCCACAACAAAATGGGCCGCGCAATTGGACGATGGTATTGCCTATACTTTCGTATCGATTGCAGTGTCCTCCTCACTGAGGTGTCGGATACTGGATACGAGATGTCGTCGATACCAAGGTCCAATTGTTTTAGTCCCGTCGCCCGTAGCTTAATGGTGCTCGTTCGGGATGCATGTTGATCGAATTTAATTATTTGTGAAGGAGAACACACCGTGAGTAAGCATCTCGAATCGCTGTATCAGAATCTTCTGAACGGCAAGCTGCCACATAACCTAAGTTGGAGCGAGGCCGTCGAACTGATCGAGCACCTGGGCGAGGTCCAACCGCATGGAGACGATGAATTCGTGTTCCGCGTCGGCGGCCAACGCGCCTTTTTCAAGAAGCCGCACACCCACGATCTCGGAGTCGAGGAAGTTTCTCGGCTGCGTAAATTCTTGAAGGAAGCCGGACGGGCTGCGAATAAATCAGGTTCGCCAGTAGAAGAACCGGCCCAGCCCAGCCGGATGATAGTCGTCATCGACCACCACGCCGCCCACGTTTATAAGGATTTCGGTGGCAGTCGGCCGGCAGACGAACACAAGGTGCAGCCTTACGATCCTTATCATTTCCATCATCATTTAATTCATCGAAAAGAAGCTCACTACCGTGGCGAGCGCGTGCCCGAAGAGGATTCGTTTTATGAGGAGGTCGCGAAAGATATCACTCCGGCGAATGAGATCGTCCTGATCGGTCACGCCACCGGAAAAAGCAACGCCGCCGAGTTCTTGAAAGAATATTTGAAGACCCATCATCCCGACATTTCTCGACGGGTCATCGCTACCGAAAGCGCAGACCTCTCGGCGGTGACCGAGCCTGAGATTGAGGCGCTGGCAAAGCGGCATATGATCCCAGTCGTCTAACGGTGTGGTTCGTAACCGCAATTAATTATCGGTTCCTGCGCTGCCTCGAAAATTACCCGGTGCGCCAACTGGGCCGCGCTATACTTTTACAGTGGCGGTATCTGAGCTATCGAACGAGCGACGCGAACGGGAATATGAGATGCGCGCCGCGGGACGGCTGCCCCCAGGACAGTCACTGACGCTCAAGTGGCCGGTGCGCACCCAAGAACCAGCCAATGACATTCCGAACAGCAGAGGTCGAAGTTCGGGGAACGGAATCTTCTGTAAGAGGCGAACGCCGCTGCTGTCGCAGTGGTCTATCTTATTGGGTCGAGAGAGGACTGATCCCGCCCGCCTGGCAGTGCGGCCCCGCACCCCGTTGCAGATAAGCTGATCTCACTGTTTCTTCGTCAAGTGGATTAGCGTCGGCGAGGGAGTTTCTTTGCCGAGGCCTCGGACCCAGGTGGTTCACGGAACGGTTCCACAGAAATGCGCTGGTAACACACTTCCAGCACGGTCAAGTGTTCTGTACCGCCCGGCAATTGAAGGACTACGCTGTCACCCGCTGCCGACTTCATCAACGCGCGCCCCAGAGGTGACACCCAACTGATGTAGTTGCGGTTGAGATCGATTTCGTCCGTGCCGACGATGCTCACCACTCGCGATGCTCCCGCGGCATTGGCATAGCGCACCGTCGCTCCGAAGAATGCCCTCGTTGCCGCCTGCCCCGCTCTCGGAGCTTCCGGGTCCACCACTTCCGCGGCTTCGATTCGCTTCGTGAGAAAGCGAATCCGGCCATCGATCTGCCGCAGCCGCCGCTTGCCGTATTGATAGTCGGCATTTTCACTGCGGTCGCCGTTGCCGGCAGCCCACGCCACCACGTCCGTCACGGCCGGGCGTTCCCTGGTGAGCAGAAACCGGTGCTCATCTTTGAGGCGCTCCAGCCCGCTCGGCGTGATGTAGTTCTTGACTGGCGTCGAGGGCTCGTCTGGTTTTGGCTTTCTCGTAAACCCTTTTCGCATCTCGTAGTCTTTCCAGGGCGGCTCCAGTGGGTGCCCCAATGAACGCGGATGAACGCCGATAAAAAACACCGTAGGTTATTTATGGGAGTTCATCTGCGGCCCTAGCTGATTTTTTCACATCTTCCGGTCCCTTAGCGATCCTATCCATCATCTAGGACAAGTGCCGGCAAAGGCGTGATCGGAAGATCAGTACTGCACTGAAAGTCCTCAGGGGTTAGAATGTTTACCGTCGTCGTAGCCACGAAAGAAAATCTCGGGTCAGATGAAGGGGGTCGAGCATGCACCGGCGCGAATTCCTGAAGCTAGGAGCCGTAGCAGGTGGAACGTTCCTGGTGGGCGGCGCGGGCCGATTCGGAAGTTTCCTCGATGCTCCGAAGGAAATCCCCACCACTGACCGCCTCGTTGTCACCAACCTGGTGGACAACATTTACGACATTTTCGCCAAGGGCGGGAAAATCGGTAATCTCACAATCACTCGGAATACTTTGCCTCATCCGTACGGCTCAGAGGTCTCGTTGTTGTCGGAACATGGGCTGGCCTTTCACTTGGAGTCTTTCCGGGGGGCAGAGGAAAAGCAGATCCTGCTGGACTTCGCTCTCACGCCCCGGACGCTCACAAACAATTTCAAAGGCCTGAAGGTAGATCCCGCCACGGCCGACGCCCTCATCATCAGCCACGGGCACGAGGACCATTACGGTGGGCTGCCCGACTTGGCGCAGGCCCTCCAGGGACACGCGAAACCGGGGCTCACTCTTTATGCCGGAGGGCGCGATACGTTTTGCCATCGCTGGGTGGTGCAACCCGACGGCAGCAAACTCGACTACGGCGAGCTCAAGCGGGATGAGCTCGAAGCGCGAGGGTTGAAGGTCGTGATCGCGGAGGAACCCACGGTAGTGGCAGGCCACGCCTTCACTTCAGGTCACATCGCGCGAGTCACCGATTTCGAGATGTCTCCTCCGGCAGCTCGCCTCGAAGCCGGCGCGGCCGGCTCCGCCTGCGACGCCTCCTTCCACTTCCCTCCCGGCACAGTCAAGACGGAGGCGAAGCCGGGCGAGTTGGTGAAAGACATCTTCTGGGGTGAGCACGCCACCGCGTACAACGTGAAAGACCGGGGACTCGTCGTGATCTCATCGTGCGGCCACGCCGGCATCATCAACTCCGTACGCCAGATCCAGAAATCCACCGGGATCGAGAAAGTGCACGCCGTGGTTGGCGGGTGGCACCTGGCTCCCTATCCTGATGAACTCATCGCCAAGACCGTGGAAGCCATGAAGGAAATCAACCCGGACTACTTGATTCCCATGCACTGTACCGGCTTCCGCACCATCGTGGCAATCCAGCGTGAGATGCCCGAAAAGCTCATCATGCCTTCCACTGGCACGCGCGTGGTTTTTGGTGGATAGCTCCGATTCCGCTCTTCTCCGTCAGGTGAGCGTCGGCGAGGGAGTCGGCGTTTTCACTGCGATCGCCGTTGCTGGCAGCCCACGCCACCACCTCCGTCACGGCCGGGCGTTCCTTGGTCAGCAGAAACCGGTGCTCATCTTTGAGGCGCTCCAGCCCGCTCGGCGTGATGTAGTTCTTGACTGGCGTCGAGGGCTCGTCTGGTTTTGGCTTTCTCGTAAACCCTTTTCGCATCTCGTAGTCTTTCCAGGGCGACTCCAGTGGGTGCGCCAATGATCGCGGATGAATACCGATAGACCGCCCTTGCAACGGGGAGAAGGATTAAACGTCGTATAATCTCGTGCGCGCAGCTTGGGAGCAGAACATTATGGACGTACAAGAACAAATCGAGAACTATATTACCAGCCAGCCGGAGTCAAAACGCAGTGACATGCGCGAGTTGCATCGGCTCACGCTTCAAGTGTCACCAAAATGCAAATTATGGTTCTTCGATGGTAAAGATAGCAAGAATCATACTGTTACCAACCCTACGATTGGATATGGATTTCACACAATAAAATATGCCAATGGAAAAAGTAGAGAGTTTTTTCAAATTGGCGTGAGCGGAAACAAAACCGGAATCTCTGTTTATATTCTTGGTCTCAAAGATAAGAAGTACCTGGCCAAAACGTATGGAAAAAAACTAGGCAAGGCGAGCGTGACCGGATATTGCATTCGGTTTAAAGCTCTAATGGATATAAACATCGATACGCTTGAAGCGGCAATAAGATATGGGCTTGCGGCTTAGAATGAAAACGTGGGCGGCTCATCTTTGCATTGCATCATTCCCACGGAGGGTGCCCATCCTTGCGTTTTTTGGAAGAGCCTGCCCTGAGCATGCCGAAGGGGTAGGCGGCGATGCTGCCTGCGCAACTTTTGTGCGTTCTACACTACCCGTTGTGGCTGCCGTCGTCGTACCCGCCCCTTCGACTTCGCTCTGTCGAAAATCCCCGCTTCTCGCGCAAACAACGCGCGAGAAATGGGGCACCCGGGATTTTCATTTCCGTTGGTGGGCTAAAGGACCATGGGCACTCAGGGCAGGCTCTTCGCAAAGTACGCGAAGCATGGGCCACCCGCCCATTCGCGCAAACGGCGCGCCATAAGGACGGGGTACCTGGTCTCTTGAGCTTTACTTCTTGGGCCGCGACTCCGGCGGCACAAGGCCTGCGAGGCGGTAGTACACAACGAGCTGGCCGTAGTGCTCACCGCTATGCTCGATGATGCCGTACGCTATGTCGAGAACACGCGCTTTCTGGCCAGGGTAATAAACAACCTCCGTCGTCAGGCCTTTTTCGCCTTTCGACTGGATGGCGGCTGCGCCATCGGCGAAGGATTTCTTGACGAACGCAACGATGTCGGCCTTGGATTTGTATTGGTCGCGCTTGGGATCTTCTGCTGCTTGTTGCGCCTTCCCCATGACGGGATTGATGAAGAAATAGTTTGCTCCTGCCGCATGCAGCAACTGCTCTGCGAAGCTGCGTTCCGCCGGCGTGGGCTTGAAGTCGTATTTGTCCTCAGGAAAATCCTCGGCCATGGCGATGAGTTTGCGGCCAACCTCGTTCCAGGAATCCAGCACGACCTTCAATTCGGGGTCGGCAGGTTTGACGGCTGCGTCTTTCTTCATCGCGTCATTCTTCATCGCATCCTGGGCATGGGCGGGAAATGCGAATGCCAGCAGGACGATAGCGAGAAACGGTGTTCTTTTCATTTCTTCCTCCACGATTGAGTTTTGCAAATCAAAATGTCAGTTTCTTATTTCGCCTGCGCTAGCCCCGCAACAACTGCGGCAATTTTATCGAGTTGCTCATTCCAGCCTTCCAATTGACCGCTATCTTTCGCGCTCTCCATGGGTTCATTTCCAATGAAGGTGAGTTTCGTCCGGCCATTCCCGAGATCCTCAAAGATGGTCACGTCGTACGCACCCTCAATGGCCTCATGTTCTATTCCTAGCTGCGCAGGATCAATCTTGTTTCCCTTCGAGTCCGAAAAGTACATCAAGGAAACGATCTTTTCCTGGGGAACAATCTCGTGGTATTCAACCCCATTCCAGAACTCCTGCCCATCCGGCGCCTTTGTGCAGCAGAGAAGTTTTCCCCCTACGCGAAAATCCATCTGGCAAACAGTCGCAGTGAAGCCTTTCGGCCCCCACCACTGCATCACATACTTCGGGTCTGTCCACGCCTTCCAGACCAACTCACGTGGGGCATCAAAAACTCTTGTGATCACCATCCGCTCTGTCTCGTTCACCGCGCTTTTTGTCATCTCTGACCTCCTCTTTCTTCATTTGATCTTTCTTCATTTGACTTACAACTACGTCCAGTTTGTCGAAACTCTCTTCCCAGAATCGGCGATAGCTAAACGCCCAGTCGCGGACTGTTTTGATCGCCTCTGGCCTAAGCGTGCACACACTCTCTCGTCCACGCTTCGTCTTGATCACAATCCGCGCCCGCACCAGGTAGGCGATATGTTTTGAAATCATCTGCTGTGAGAGTGCAAACGGTTCCGTCAATCCATGCACCGAGGCAGGCCCATGGGAGAGCCGTTCGATCATTGCCCGCCGGGTCGGATCCGACAAAGCGGCAAACGTTGTACCTAATCGATCCACAACCATATGGTAGTGGATTATTGGTCAATGTCAAGTGTGGATTTTGCGATCCCTGATTTCTATTCCCTGATCCCCAATGTGGCGGCGGCCACCCGCCCTAACCACATTTCCCTCGTGGCATCCTCCTCCGGTCAGATAGGACGCGAAGGCGGTGTAGTCTAGAGAAGGTGAAGAATGCCAGAATCGGCAGCGATTCCGCTCCCTCCAAAGGCGACAGCTACTTTTTTCTATAAGTATTCCGGCTTGTCGACTCCCGAACACCTCGAACGGCTCCGCGTGATCGTCCAAGAACATGAAATTTACCTGCCGACCCTCCCGCAATTGAACGACCCTGCGGATGGAAGGCCACGGCTCGCTCCTCTGTCGGAAGATGAAATGAGTTCATTTCTGTACACGATGTTCGTCCACAACAATCCGCAGTTATCGCGGGCGGAGTTGGCCCACCACAGAGAGATTATTTTCTATAACGTCAAGCGGCACGGAACGAAAACACTCCTCAAAGACATGACCGAAATTCTCCACAGAGAATTGGAAGGTTACCGCGTCTATTCGATGTCAACGCGCTATGACAACCTCAGCCTCTGGGCAAAGTACGCAGGGGACTATTCCGGTTGTTGTTTGGAGTTTGCGAACGAGGGACCTGTGTTTGAGACCGCGCGAGATGTAATGTACGAGGACTCTCTCCGGATGGATATCAACAATCCCGATCATCGGAACGGCTTCTGGTTCTTCTGCAAGCGACCGGAATGGAGCAACGAGGAAGAGGTTCGCCTAGTCCTACCACGTAAATCCGGTTCGAAGGTGAAGCTGGACCCTCACTGGCTCAGACGACTGATCTTGGGAAAGAACATTTCGAAGGAGCACGAGGAAAGTATCCGGTCTTGGGCGCTCGAACGGGTGCCAAGTCTAGCGGTCGTAAAGGCGCGATACGACGCCGTCGATCAGACGATTGTCCTTGGACCTTGAAACGACCGCCGCGAAGTCATACACATTGGCGGGGTTGCTCTCCTTACTATCGTCCTATCGAACCGTCGTGCACCCGCAGAGTCGGCCAGATCTTCGATTATTGCGTTCGGGCCGCCAATTTTCCGTCCAAGATACACTGGAAGGGGCACGGTACCGCGAGTTGCTCCTTCAAAAATGATCTCTTTCTCAAACATCAATAAGCAGTATGGCAAGCAGTTGCTGTTCGTGGATGCTTCGTTTCAGTTGAATCCCGGCGAAAAAGTTGGGCTGGTCGGTCCCAATGGGGCGGGCAAGACAACGCTCTTCCGTATGGTGGTCGGCGAGGAAAGTCCCGACGACGGCACGGTCTCTGTCCCCAGGAAGTTGACGATCGGCTACTTTCGCCAGGACGTCGAGGAGATGCAGGGCCGTTCGGTGCTGGATGAAGCGATCGCAGGCAGCGGACGCGTCGGCGATCTGCACCACGAACTCGAAGCCTTGCAGCGGGAAATGTCCGACCCCGAAAAGGCGGATCACATGGACCGCATCCTTGAGCGCTTCGGTCACGTTCAGGAGGAGTACGAGCATTTAGGCGGTTACGCGCTCGAATCGCAAGCCCGTGAAGTGCTCCACGGCTTGGGATTCAAAGACGATCAGATTGACGGCGACGTGGGTGCTCTCTCCGGCGGATGGAAAATGCGGGTTGCGCTGGCACGCGTCCTGCTCGGAATGCCGGATGTATTGCTGATGGACGAACCGACGAACCATCTCGACATCGAGTCCATCATCTGGCTGGAGCAATTTCTCAAGTCATTTCCTGGCGCGCTGCTAATGACCTCGCACGACCGCGAGTTCATGAATCGCCTGGTCTCAAAGATTGCCGAGATTGATGGCGGCGAAATCATCACCTACTCGGGTAACTACGACTTCTACGAGCGCGAAAGGTCCGTGCGAGAGAGCAATCAGCAGGCAGCATTCGCCCGGCAGCAGTCCATGCTTGCCAAAGAACAACGCTTCATTGATCGTTTCAGGACGCACGCCGCCAAAGCGGCCCAGGTGCAGAGCCGGATCAAGGCCTTGGACAAGATCGAGAAGATCGAGTTGCCAAAGAAACGCACCGTGGTGAAGTTTGACTTTCGCGTCCCCCCACGATCCGGCGAACAGGTGGCCGTCCTTGAGAATCTGCACAAGAGTTATGGCCCGCGTGTGATTTACGAAGGGTTCAACCTCACCATCCGCCGCGGAGAACGCTGGGCCGTGATGGGGAGAAACGGCGCAGGTAAGACGACGCTTCTTAAAATGATTGCCGGAGCCAGTGCTCCAGATGCGGGAAGCGTACGGCTCGGCGCCAGCCTGTATATGGGCTACTTCGCGCAGCAGTCGCTGGACGTTCTTAATCCCGATCTCACCGTCGCCGAACAGTTGCAACAGGATTTTCCTCAAGACAGTATCGGCTCGCTGCGGAATCTGGCGGGAGCATTCCAGTTCTCCGGCGACGATACGGACAAGAAGATCCGTTCACTCTCCGGTGGCGAAAAATCGCGGCTGGCCATCGCGCGCATGCTCTTCAACCCCCCGAACTTTCTGGTGCTCGACGAACCGACCAATCATCTGGATCTTGCGACCAAGGAAATGCTGGTGGACGCGCTGAAGGATTTTGAAGGCACCATGATTTTCGTGTCGCACGATCGCATGTTCCTTCGCGGTCTCGGCTCACGTGTACTGGAACTGGGCGGTGAGAGTGGCACAGACCGTAATCCCACGGTCTATCCCGGGTCGTACGTTGAGTACGTGCAGAAGCTTGGACATGAGGCGCCTGGGATCTATTCGTAGGCCGTTCACCCGATGTGCCAAGTGTTCCTGAAGGAACATATCGTCATGACACACATGTGATGACGATTCTGTGATGACACTTAAGGCCATGGAAACATAGGAGAAAGTTGAAGCCGGATGGGTCCATATCAGGGCGTGCCTTCAGGCGCCGAGGTACGCCGCCAAAACAATTGGGGCAGTCCCGTCTGTCCCCGTATTTTCCCCCGTATTTTCCTGTCCCCTTATTCCCCTTATCGCTTTGAGGCCGAAGGTTTCTTTCGCGCGTCGATGACAACCACGTCTGGAACTTTTTTCCCCTCTTCCATTTTCTTTTCACGCAACGCCAGAACGTCTTTCATTGCAGATTCGCCCTCGCTGACCCGCATTATTAGATAGATTGATTCCTGGGTAGCCTCGCTCTGCTCGTAGGCAGGTAATTGTGTTTCAAACCCATGTAGCAAATCTGCGTTAATAGATTTCTTGACCTCTACAAGAATTCTTGCGTTGTATCCCGCGCTTAGTTTGAAATCGACTGGCCCGTTGCCAGCGTTCGGCTCACGATTCAAGTCCACATTGTTGGCTGCGCAATAGGTGTCCGCAGTAGCGAAAAAAAGGCGCTGAGAAAACTCTTCACGCCTTGGCCTGCCGTCGCCGTAAAGTACCTGATACAGTTTGTTTTCCTCAACATTCTTTTTGAATTGCGAAATAATGAGTCTCAACACATCGCGCAGTTCCGATACGGTTTTGGGCTGCTTGTTGTCGATTACGAGCGGAGCGCCTTCTGCCGCTGCGATACCAATGAATTCCCAACTGAGCAATCCATGAGGATCTTTATCAAAGTCGTATTTGTTTCCTGCCGCTCGCCGATATACTTCAATCAAATCCGCCAGATTCTTAGGCCGAGAAAATAGCATCTCTCGAATCTCGCCCTTGCTAATGTCTCGTTGCTCCTTACTGGCGGCGGTGATAATGGCATTCCAGTGGCTTCTTACCTCTGCATTAAATTCTGCGACTTCCCAAATTTCGCTGCGGTCCAGCGCAACGGGCAACGGCGTGAGCAATTCTGCCGGTACCAAGATGAGGCCGCGCACGCCATTTGGGTGTACCGGAAGCAGCCATTGCTTGCTGCCGATCGTAAACTCTTTACTTCGCTGAATGGCCAACTCTTTTGTAACGCGTTGGGTGTAGAGCAAAAATCGCTCTTTCAAAATTGCAACTGCCATGTCGCTTAGGAGGTCGGGGCCAAAGCGTTCTTGGAATAGGCCGATAAGCTCGAACATTTCAGATGCGTCGATCCCTAAGTCAACTATTTCCTTGCCGCGTAGGGCGAGAAGCGCCGCAAGATGCGGGCCGATACCACGCCCAGATTCACCCGCGTGTGAATATCCCAAAGCGGTACCGTGCTCTCGTAAAAGATGAGTCGCTTGCGCGCCTCCAACCAAGCTATATCGCCCGCTTTCTTCGAGGCTTTTAAGAGTTTTATTACGGGCACGAAGTAAGTTTCTAAATCTGCGCGGGCATTCTTGAATTCGTCAATCGAGACATTTTTCAGAAGATTTGGATCTACGAATAGTCGATTGTCGATGCCAATGTGAGCATTCAGCACGCCACGCTTATGGAGTTCAGCAGCCGGGAACGCCGAGATACTGGCTCAGCTTTATGATAGCCATGCAGTAGTAGCCAGCCAAACAGTTTCTACGTTTCCGATAGATACTGGGGTCAATTGTGCTTTGCCGGGCCGGTTGGAATCCTGCGGCTGTCGAGAAAAGCATCGGCCACTTTCAGTTTGGCTATCTCGACAATCGAATAGCTTGGGGATTCTGTTTGACCCAAGCGGTCGTATTCTGCGAGGGCAGCTTTATAAGCTGTGAGGGCATCCGTTATTGCTTGCTCGTGTTTTTCAATTCTCTTGCGTGCCGCCTCAAGTCGCTTAGCTAAGTCCACGGATTCGGGGGCGGGAATGGACTTATCCACAATCTCCATCGCAGTTTGCAAGCTGGTCCAGAACGAAACCGGAGGGTCCAAGTTCACTGCAGCCAATACTTTGTCGTCCGGCAGGGCTGCCTTGGCCTGCGCCAGAATAGCTTGGGCGATAGCAACAGTTGCGTTATCAACCGGAGCATAGTCCTTGCCCTTCACTGCCAGCGCCGTTTTGCAAACACTAATTACTCCGAGCGCCTGTTGACGAAGTGTTTCCATACCGCCAGATTTTAGCACCGGTCTGATTCTAGGAGATAAAGCGCTGCCACTCGTTGTCGCCCATTACATTATCAAGCTGGAAACCGTCGTGCGCCAACTGCCTATTTCGCGCGCCCCACTCATCGAAAACGTAATCCCGTGTGCCGCACACATAGTCATGTTCCGCCTCGCGGTTGTCCCACAGTTCGTAGGTTCCGTCGCGGTTATCCCGATAGGAAAGCAGGGTTACGATTTCCGACGTGCGCTGACGGTGGTGGTAAACCGTGCGCGCCACAAACGTCTTTTCTTTGGTCATCGCGGGCATGGCCGATTTTATCACCAGCGTAAAATGAACCACCGCCGTGCCAAAGTCATTTTAGGTTGCTGAACCACGGAGAGGAAATCGGTGAAAGTCGCCACCTTCAACATTAACAACATCAATAAGCGGCTCGACAACCTCTTGGCTTGGTTAGCGAAAGCTGAGCCGGACGTAGTGAGTCTCCAAGAGCTTAAGGCAGAGCAAGAAGCCTTTCCCGTGAATGCCCTTCGAACCCTCGGTTACGAAGCGGTCTGGCATGGGGAGCGCTCCTGGAACGGCGTGGCCATTCTCGCGCGACACCACGTTCCCGTGCTGACTCGCACAAGCCTACCGGGAGATTCCGAGGTTCATAAAAAAGATCAGCAGGCTCGCTACATTGAAGCGGCGGTTCAGGGAGTGCTGATCACTTCCATTTACCTACCCAATGGGAATCCGCAGCCTGGACCGAAATTCAATTACAAGTTGGCCTGGTTTGAGCGCCTCATTGCCCACGCCGCCGAACTCATGGCGAGCGGAGCGCCCGTGGTGCTGGCCGGTGACTACAATGTCGTGCCGACACCGCAGGACATCTATCCGACTCGGTCGTTGGATAACAACGCGTTGATCCAACCCGAGAGCCGACAGGCCTTTGCGCGTTTGCTGGCTCAAGGCTGGACTGACGCTATGCGGAAGCTACATCCGGAAGGGCCGCTCTGGACTTTCTGGGATTACAAATTTGAACGGTGGCAGAAGGATAAAGGCATGCGACTCGATCACTTTCTGCTCTCGCCGAATTTGTCGGACCGGCTGGTGGACGGCGGTGTAGACCGATGGGCGCGTGGGCAGGAAAACGCAAGCGACCACGCGCCAACATGGATCATGCTCGATCTCTAGACCAGAGTCGAGGTTCCAGCCATTCAATAAATAAGGGGAACTGTGAGCCAGTTCCCCTTATTGGACAGTTTTGGACAGTTGCTGCAACTGCCCAATGGCCCGTAACTCTATGATTGCGTTGGTTGCGGGGGGTGGATTTGAACCACCGACCTTTGGGTTATGAGCCCAACGAGCTACCAGACTGCTCCACCCCGCACTTCGATCATAAACAATGCCTTCGACATCGTCAAACTTCCAGCCCCGCTATTCTCTGCGTCTCGGCTTCGCGTCTGCTTCCACCGCTCGACTCAAGCGCCTGGTACGACACTTCCACGTATCCCACCACGCCCGACTCCTACTGACCCTGTCTTCGCCACGCCCTGCCGCATCCAACGGTCGGTTCTGGGCATCGAACAGAAGCCAAGACTTTGTAAGCGGGAGTTAAGACTGTTCGGCAACGAGGAGAACGCTATTTATGGCCAAGAAGGATCTCAACCCGAAAGCACCCACCGCCGGGCGAGGGAACGTGAGCGCGCAGCCTCGCCTTCACCAGCGCGCCGACGAAATCCAAGCCTACGGCACCGTTTCGCACATGTTGCCTCTCGATCTTGAAGAGTCGGTTCGTCTGGAAATGACTGAGCAACTCAACCTGTTGCTAGCCGACACCATGACCTTGCGCGATCTCTACAAGAAATCGCATTGGCAAGTTGCCGGCCCAACTTTTTATCAACTCCATCTGTTGTTTGACAAGCATTACGGAGAACAATCGGAGATCGTTGACACGATCGCCGAACGCATACAACTTCTCGGCGGAGTCTCCATCGCCATGGCTGCCGACGTCGCTGAAACCACGCGGATCGAGCGTCCGCCGCGGGGCAGGGAAGAGGTCCCGGTGCAGATTTCCCGTCTGCTGGATGCGCACCAGATCATCATCGGCCATTGCCGCACCTTGGCAAGCCGTGCCGACCAACTGGGCGACGATGGCACCAACGATCTGGCCGTCAGCGACGTGCTGCGCGCCAATGAACTGCAAGCCTGGTTCCTCAGCGAACACTTGGTAGATGCCCCGCTCGTTCACGCGGAGCAGCCGCGGTTGCGCAGCATCGGCTAATCCAGCCGCAAACAAGTCGAGCAGGCTCTCCTCACCGTGCAGAGCCTGCTCGCGTCTTTCTTGGCGACTTCCACCTACGTCCTGCTGCCTGCCTTCAACTTGTCGTGGTCGTAGTATTCGTAGGCCGACATCGGTTTCGCGCCGCCTTTCTTCCAGGTGCGCGAGTCCTCTGGCAACTTCCCCAGCACTCGGGCCATCTCTCGGATGTGCATCGCAACCGTGCCACAACATGCGCCGATGAAGTTGATGCCGAGATCGCGTGCCTGCGCCGCGTAGTCTCCCATTTCCTTCCGCGTAAGCTGCAGCGGATCTAACCCGTAAGGAAACTCAGGCAAGCTCGTGAAGTCAGGCTTTTGCTTCGGAGTGCGGTAGGCGACCGGCTGACATGCCAGATACCCCGAAACCGCCTTGCGCATCTGCTCCATCGGGCCCAGAATGTGCTCCGGAGGCCGCAAACAGTTCATGCCAACGATGTCGGCGCCGGCATCGAACAAGGCTTTCGCGGCGTCGGCAGCGGTCTTGCCTTCCGCCGTTTCATCCTTGTTCTCGAAACAGATCGTGACCATCGTGGGCAGTCCGGTTTTCTTTCCGCGCTCCACCGCAATCAGCGCCTCTCCGAGAAAGGAAAACGTTTCACCGATAAGGAAGTCCACGCCCTCCTCGACTTGCACGGCCAGTTGCTCGTCGAATGTCTTCCGCACCCGGTCAGCGGCTGAAGCGCTGCCTGGCTCGTACATCCACGTCAGGCTCAGGTTTCCCGCAACCAGGCATCGGTCGCCCGCAACCTCGCGCGCAATACGGACCGCCGCGCGATTCAAATCCTGCAACTGATCCTCAAGTCCCACCGTCGCCAGTTTGTCCCGGCTCGCATAGAAAGTAAGTGCTTGCAGCACTTCCGACCCCGCTTCGCGAAACTCTACATGCAATTCGCGCAACGCTTCGGGATGTGTCAGCACCACCTCCGGGGTGAACGGACCCGCCCGCACCCACCCGCGCTTCTCCAGTTCCAGCAGATATCCGCCGTCACCCAACACCGGACCTTCTTTAAGCCTCTCCAGAATCCCTTTCTTTTTCATGCTCGCTTCTGCCCTCCTTAATCAATCTGCATATTTCGATTCAGCATTGATGGATATTCGCAATTGAGTTCGCGCTCCCCGAGCGCAACGGATGCGGTTCGCCCCACAGTCTTTACTGGCAACTGGCAACTGCCTCACGCCGCCTCCTTGAATCGCCCCTTCTTCCAGTCTCGCAATGCCTGCTGTGCCGCGTTCCGTCCGGGTGCACCCGTAACCCCGCCGCCGGGATGCGCTCCCGCTCCGCACAAATAAAGTCCGTGAATCGGCGTGCGGTATTGCGCCCAGCCCGGCACAGGCCGCATGAAGAAGAGCTGTTCCAGACGCAGATCGCCGTGGAAAATATTGCCTTCGGTCAATCCGTACGTCCGCTCCAAATCCAAAGGGGTAAGAACCTGCCGCGCCACAATCGCGTTCGGCACGTTGGGCGCGTACTCCGCAATCTTCTTAACCACGCGATCGCCAAGCAGTTCTCGCTTTTCATCCCAATTACCCTCGCGCAATTTGTAAGGAACGTACTGCACAAAGCAGGTCAGGATGTGCTTGCCCTCCGGCGCCAGTGATCGATCCGCATTCGACGAGACCACACAATCCACCCAAAGCTCTTCCGGAATCTCGCCAAATTTCGCAATGTCATAGCAGCGTTCCGCGAACTCGAGCGATGGCACTAAGGTATAAAACGTCCGCTCCAGCGGTGTCGCCTGCGCCGATGTCCCCGTAAACCGCGGCTCTTCCGCCAGCACGAAGTTGACTTTCGCGCACGGCCCATCCATCCTGATGCCGCGCACCGCAAAAAGAAAGTCTTCCGGCAGTTCCTGCGCCGCAACCATTTTTAAGAAAGTTCGCTTGGGATCGGCGTTCGAAAGAATCATCCGCCCGCGAACTTCGCTTCCGTCCTCCAGCACAACGCTGCAGGCTCGCCCATTGCGCACCTCAATCTGCGCCACCGATGCAGAAGTTCGAATCTCCACGCCCAGCTTCCTCCCAGCCGCCGCCAGCCCCTGAGTAATCGATCCCATCCCGCCCATCACGTGCCCGTAGAAGCCCTGCAGTTCGTGCTCGCCACCGCTCAGCAGGTGAAACAGCAATCCAATCGCGGTTCCCGGCTGGTACGGCCCGCCATGCTTGCCATACACGTTGTTCGCCAGGAACATCGTTTTCATTTTCTCGGATTCATAGTTGTGATCCAGAAACTCGCCCAGGCTTCCCGTAAGAAACGAAATCAGCTGCGCAATCTCCGTGCTGGAAATCCCGCGAAACCGCTTTCCCACGCGAAACAGGTCGCTCCAGCCGCCCACCGTCGACGTGTCCATTTCCGGTGGCGGCTCCATGAAGAATGGCTGCAGGTAGCGTGCCAGTTTCTTCAGTTGATCGTCGACCTCAACAAAGCGTGCCGCATCTTTCGTCGAGATCTTTCCAAACTCCGCTTTCGCCCGCTCTCGATCCACCCACCACGGAACCACGTGCCCGTCGGGGAAGGGAACCTGAATCGCCGGATCGCACGGAATCATGCGCAGCCCGTAGTCGGCGAGCCGCAGTTCCGCAATCACCTCCGGCCGCAGCATGCTGGCAATATATGAGGTCGTCGAAACCCGGCAGCCCGGAGCGATCTCTTCCGTCACGCAACATCCGCCCACAATCTCTCGACGCTCCAGCACCAGCGTGGAAAGACCCGCGCGCGCCAAGTACGCTGCCGCGGTCAACCCGTTGTGACCGCCGCCCACAATGATCGCGTCGTAGATGGAGTTGGAAGCCTGCTTCACCAAGTCTGACTCAAAGTCACGCAGCCATGTGCCGCGGGACCATACATTATGCACTAACTACTAAAACTGGGGTTGAAAATCAGCAACTTCTCCTATATGATTTCGTGACTTGGAGTCACTCATGAGCGGAATTGCCAGCAGTCCTCTCGCACCTCCACGTTACATGCGCCATCACGCGCCCCGGCCCCGGTCTGAGGCCAAGCGCTCCCGCATTATCGACACCGCCATGCAGCACTTCGCCGAGAACGGCTATCACGCCGCCCGCGTCGGCGACATCGCGGCCACGCTGGGCATCGCGAAAGGCTCCATCTTTCAGCACTTCGGCAGCAAGGACGGCCTGTTCTTCGAAGTCTACAAACGCGCCGTGCGCTCCTTCTCGAAATATCTCGACGCGCCCGCCGACGTGCGCTCCGCCGGCTTCTTCGAGATTCTGTACTATTGGCTGGTCCGCACCGAACATCTGCTGCGCGAAGATTGGATCCCTTATCGCATTTCGCTGCTCGGCAACTACGGCACCGATCTGGTGTTGAAGCGCGAGATCAATCGTTTTCTTACCACCGAGGATCCCTACGGCACCGTTGCATTCGTACGTTTTGGCCTCGAGCGAGGCGAGTTGCGCAAGGACATGGATATTGAAATGATTGTTTCCATCCTGGACTGGACCATGGAGCGGTTCCAGGACGCCTTGCTCACCGCCGAACTCGATCCCGGCCTTTTCCGCAAGCAGGGCGAGATGCCGGAGAAGAAGGAAGCCCGCATCCGGCAGTTTCTGGCGGTCCTGCAGCGTGCGGTCGGTTCCGCTTCCGCGTTCCCGGTCCGCGCTCGCCCTGAGATTAGGAAGATCGCCGCCGCCGATCTTGTCGCCCGACCGAAAGCGTTGTAGCTAATACCCGGCGGCGAAATACAGGTAGCTATCAATTCCACAGCGAGAAAACTTCACACCATGCAAACTTCCATTGAGCAGATCCTGTCCAGCTACGACGACCGCGCCCCGCTGGCGCAGGCCTCAACCATTCCCGCAGCCTGGTACGTCGATCCTCGCATCGCGGAACTCGAGCGCCTGAGCGTGTTCAGCAAAACCTGGCAACTCGTCGCCCGTACCGATCAACTGCAATCGCCGGGGCAGTTCGTGAGCACATCTGTCGCTGGCGAACCCATCGTCATCGTCCGCGGCAACGACGGCGTTCTCCGCGCCTTCTTCAACGTCTGCCGCCATCACGCCGCTGCCGTGGTAACTCAACCCTGCGGCCAGGCTTCTCTCCTTCATTGTCCCTATCACGGCTGGAACTACGGTCTGGATGGCTCCCTGAAAGGCATGCCCGAGTTCGAAGGCGTCGAGAACTTCGACCGCTCGCAAAACGGGCTTGTTCCGGTTCGAGTCGAAACCTGGGAGTGCTTCGTCTTCGTCAACCTCGACAACCACGCGGCTCCGCTTGCCGAATTTCTCGGCGGTCTAGTCAAACGCATGGCCCCTCTCGAAATCAGCAAACTGCACTATTTCGACCGCCGCACTTACGACATTCATTGCAACTGGAAAGTTTTCGTCGACAACTACCTCGACGGCGGCTACCACGTTCCGCATCTGCACAAGGGCCTGAGCTCTGTCCTCGATTACAAGCAGTACACCATCGAGAACGAAGACCGTTATTGCCTGCAATCCAGCCCCATGGTCGCCTCCGACGAGGATGCCGCCACCGGCGCAGCCCGCAAGGGCGACCGTGCCTGGTATTTCTGGCAACATCCCAACCTCATGATCAACTGCTATGCGGGATACATGGACACAAATCTGGTGATCCCCATCGATGTCGATCATTGCCATGTGATTTTCGACTTTTACTTTGGAGACATCAGCGCCGCGAACCGCGAATACAATGAGCAGTCGGTGAACGTAGGCAACCGCGTGCAGGAAGAAGATCTCGGCATCTGCGAAGATGTACAGCGAGGTCTGAAATCGCGAGCCTACCGCGCCGGACGCCTTTCCGTGCGCCGCGAAGCCGGAGAACAACTATTTCACCGCCTGCTGGCGGCCGATCTCAAGCGCGGCGTAGAGCCCACGTCCGCCGCCGCCGACTAGCACGTTGCCTGTTCCAAAGGCCGAATTCACCTAAAAATCGGGAACGGCACGACAGGACGGGAAGCGCGCGACTTCAGTCGTGCCGCAAGTCCGACAGACTGATTCGGCTTTAGCAGTTGAGCCGGGCGGAAGGCTTACGAGGGCGTGCAGTTCCGTGGAAGAGCGGCGCTTCAGCGCCGCGTAAAGCCAAAATCATTCGTGGGCTTCAGCCCCAGTGTCTTCCCACCGGCGCAACGCGGGTTCCCGCCGAGCCTCCAATCTACGGGGGACTCTCTCTACTGATGATCCCGCGCGATCGTCTCCTGCCATGTCTTCGATTTAACCATCGCCCCATCCTTCAACAACTCCCGCGTGTATTTGTAATAAAAATTCTTCCGATCGGTCGTGACCAGCAAATGCCCGCGCCACGTAAGCGTGCGCCCCTTCAGCGTAAACACACTCTCCGCCTCGCCGCGTACAGAACAAGTCTCCGGATGCGCATCATCGGCATCGTAAGTCAGATTTTCATAATCGACTTCCTTCCCCCAGGGATACTCGCCGCTTTCCGTCCCCTTCCAGTGCACCGTGGTCTTGTGGCGAGCCTCGTCACGCTCCAACGTCCACTCGCCCGGCCACGGAAACCCTTCGCTCTTGAGATCAGTCCGTTCTTCAGAAGGTTCAGGAGGCGCAAACGCAGGCGGTGCAGTGCCGTGCTCCGGCACAACCGGCAACACCATCCGCGAGCCATCGGTTCCACCAAGTTCTAATGAAGTTGTCATGGAGTAAGGCGTAGGCAACATCATCGGCCATAATGCATTTGAAATTGCCACGCGAATGCGATGGCCCTTGGGAAATACCCACGAAGTCAAATGCATCTCAATATCAAGCGCATACACCTTGCCCGGCTCCAGGTCGCGCGGTTCACTCATCGAATCCCGTTGCGCTCCGTTAATCCCCGCGCCCGTAATCTGTGTAACCGTGCCGTCCGGCGCCACATCCGAGAGTCGTGCAAACCAATCCGCCAGCGGCGCCGTCGCCGAAGCCCGCAACAACGCATGCGGACGTCCCAGAATGGCCACATCCTCACGCAATGGCGCTGAATCGTAAACCAGGCTGAATGCGTCCACCGGCCGCACATCGCTCAACAACTCGCCCCACCAGAATCCTGCTTCCACGCCGATCGAAGGCACGTATTTAAGCTCATGCGTATCAAGCTGCGCGGGAGTGTCCGCCAGCAAGTGATTGGATTGCAGAAATAAAGTTGAGGCCTTCGCATCCGTAGGCGGCCACACATCTTCACGCCGCCACTCCCCCGGCACGTTTTCCAGACTCGGGTCCGGAGGATGCCAGTGCTGCATATAAATCACCAGCCGTGGATCACGTTCCACCCCTGTGTCGCGACCTTTAAGCCAATGATCGAACCATCGCACCGCCTCGTTCCGCCATTCGACCTGCGGACCTGGCTCAGCCTCATTCGGAAATGTATGGTTCCACGGCCCCATAATCGCCTTCACAGGCCCGCCGGATTGCATCAGCATGTCAGTCACATTGTCACGATATCCATCAAGCAATCCCCCAATCAGAAAACTGGGAATTGTGATCTCCTTCAGCGGACGCACTCGCTCGCGCCAGAAGGGCCCGTCATGCTGATGCTTCAAATAAAGCAGTGACCACGGTGGCGTATCAAACCGCGGCCCCAGAACTTTTTCATCGAGCGTGTAGTCCGGGGCACCCGTCCAGCCTTCCGCCATATCCATGTTCAATTCAAACTCATCGATGTGCGCCATCCCATCCACGTAATGCACATCGTCGTGAAACAACTCCGCGGTTGCGCACATCGCAAGAATTGCCTTCAGCCCCGGCGGATGCCGCATCGCCATCTGCAGAGAATTGAACCCTCCCCATGAAATCCCGAACATCCCCACATTCCCATTCGACCACTTCTGGTGCGCCAGCCACCAGATCACCTGCTCTCCATCCACCTGTTCCTGTTCGGAATACTCCCGCTCCGGCGGAGCGCCCTCACTCGCGCCAAATCCTCGGATATCCACCCGCACACTCACGTACCCGCGCCGCGCAAAATAAGCATGCTTAGGATAATCGCCCGCCGCCGTGCCATCGTCCTTGCGATACGGCAAATACTCCAGCAGGGCAGGGAACTTTTCTTCCGGCTTCGCTCCATCCGGCATATAAAGCGTCGCCGCCAGCCGCACCCCATCTTTCATTGGAATCCAAGCCTGTTCCATGCGAACCCCATACGCCGGCGGAGAAGGCGGCTCGCTCGCCAAAGCGCAGGAGAGAAAGAAAAAAGGAGTGAATGAACTGAAGAAAACGACCCGGACCATCCAGCCGCTGGAACTGGTCTTACAAACCGGCTCGGAAAGGGCACGACTTCCAGCCGTGCCGTAACAGGTCGATAGAAATGTGGGCTTCAGCCCCTGAGGGACGTTCACTACTACCTCCGGAACATTGTATAAGACCAGTTCTGGTCGTTCTAATCAACGCAATGCCTTGAAGGTTTGTAGAATTCGCGAAATCACTCCTGCGTCGACTCTTGCTCCCGCCGCATCGCACGCAGATCAATCCCCAACTGCTCCGCTTTCTTATAAAGATGACTCCGCTCCAGCCCCAGCGACTTCGCCGCCAGACTCACGTTCGAATGGCTACGCTTCAACTCCGCCAGAATCACCTCCCGCTCAAAAGCATCCACTCGCCCAGCCAGCGTCCCCGACGAAAATGCGGAAGATGACGCAATCTCACCGCTCCCGCCTTTCGGCATAGCAATCTCCACGGTTGCAAGATCAACCTGACCGTCTGTGGCCAGCAGCATCAACCGTTCCACCATATTGCGCAACTCCCGCACATTACCCGGCCACGCGTTCGCCTGCAAAGCAGCCAAAGCCTCCCCGGTAAACGGAACCCGTTTCCATCCATTCTGCGCGCTCACCTGCGCCGCAAAATGCCCCACCAGGGCCGGAATGTCCTCCCGCCGCTCTCGCAACGGCGGCAATGCCAGCGGGAAAACATAAATCCGGTGAAACAAGTCCCGACGGAATTTATCCTCCCGCACCCGCGCTTCCAGATCGCGATGCGTGGCCACCACTACCCGTACATCCACGCTCACCGGCTTATCACCCCCGATGCGTTCCACTTCTCCTTCTTCCAGCACCCGCAGCAACTTCGCCTGCATGGCCAGCGGCATATCTCCAATCTCATCCAAAAAGATCGTGCCATGATCCGCCTGCTCGAATTTTCCGATATGCCGTCCCGCAGCCCCGGTGAACGATCCTTTTTCGTGCCCGAAAAGTTCTGACTCAATTAGCTCCGCCGGAATTGCTGCGCAATTCAACGTAACAAAAGCACCGCCCGCACGCGCGCTGCGTTCATGAATCGTCCGCGCCACCAGCTCTTTTCCCGTGCCCGTCTCGCCCAGGATGCAGACCCGCGTTTCGCTCGCTGCTACACGCTCCACTTGCGCCATCAAGCGCTGCATGGCCGCGCCTTGCCATACAATCTCGTGCTTGCCCAGCCGCTGCCGCAGTTGCCGGTTTTCACTCTCCAGCCGCTGCAGCTTCAGCGCATTCTCCACCGTCAGCAGAAGTTTTTCCGTGGAGATCGGCTTCTCCAGAAAATCCAGCGCACCCAGCCGCGTAGCCCGCACCGCCATTTCGATGTCCGCCTGTCCTGACATCATCACCACCGGCGCCGTCACTCCCTGCACCTTCAATTCCTCCAGCAGCGCCAGTCCGCCTTTTCCCGGCATCACCACGTCCGAAAGGATCAAGTCGAAGTTCTGTGCCTTCGCCAACTCCAGCGCTTTCCCCGCGTTGTCGCACACCGTAGCCTCGTGCCCGGCCAGCCGGAAGGCCCGCGACAAAGACGCCAGCGTGTTCGCTTCATCGTCTACGATCAGCAGATGTGCTTTCGTCGGCAACCGTCCTCCCAATCTCTGACGTACCTTACCTGGCGCCCCGCGCCGGATCCAATCCCTTCGGCAATTCGATCACAAAAGTTGTGCCTTGCCCCGGCTGGCTTTGCACCCGGATTCTCCCCCCATGATCGCTCACCACCGACTGCACAATGGCCAGGCCCAACCCGGTGCCGTGCTCCTTGCTCGTATAATAAGGAGTAAAGATTCGCTCGCATTCCTCCAGCGTCAACCCCGCTCCCGTATCCGCCACCTCGATCAGCACCTTGCCGTCTCCATCCTGCGTACGCAGCGTAATCGTCCCGCCTCGCGGCAATGCATCCATCGCATTCAACACGAGGTTTGCAACCGCCCGGTGCAACAACTCTGCATCCGCTGCCACCGGCTCCAGGTGCGGATCCAGTTGCGGTTCGCAACTGATTTTCGCGCGCCCCGGAGCCTCTAGCTGCGCCTGAAAAAGTTGCATCACGCCCCGAATCACCTCATTCACCTGCACCCGCTGCAACCGCGGCTGCGGCATCTTCGAAAACTCGCTGAACCTCCCAATGATTCCCTTCAGGTTCGCAATCTCCGCCAGCAGCGTTCTCGAACTTTCTCGGAACACTTCTTCGAACTGCTCCGGACTCTGCTGCCGCGCCCGCACCAGATTCTCCACCGTAAGCTGCAGCGGAAACAACGGATTCTTCAATTCATGCGCCAGCCGTCGCGCCAGCTCCCGCCACGCTGCCACCCGTTCCGCCTGCACCAGTCGCTCTTTTTGACCCAGCAACTCGGCGGTCATTCGATTGAAAGACCCAGCCAGTTGCGCTAGTTCATCCTCGCCAGTTACTTCGACCCGCGCGTTCCAATTTCCCGCCGCAACTTCCCGCGCCGCATGCGCCAGTTGCTCCACCGGACGCGTCACTCGCGCGGCTGCCCAACTGCTGAGAAGAATCGCCAGCAGAATCCCTCCGCCTCCCACCAGAAACGCTGCCGACTGGATGCGCCCCTCCAACTGAACATAATTCCGACGCGAGTTGCCGATCAGCAAGATTGCCAGCAGCGGACGATCCTTGCCTGCACCCAACAGCGGGATTGCGTGAAACACTTCATCCCCAGCCCGATCCCCCGACCAGTGCACCAGACCGGTCATCTCCTGTTTGGACTGCCGCACTGAATCGACCAGGGACTCCAGCCTCTCCGCCGGCCGCACGCTCCCCGTAGAAGCTGCCGCGGGGTCGACCAGCAAGTCCGCCGAAAAACGATCCCCGCGATTCTGATACAGCAATGCGCGCATTCCGTCCGGCATATCCAGACCGGTGAGAAACGCTTTATCCAGTCGCCGCCCGCCAATCACAAAAATCGGATGCTCTCCCACGCGCGTTGCACCCACCGCGAATAACCCTAGCGCCGTTCCGTCCTGTAGTTCTTCCTGCTTCAGAAATGCTCCGTCGCCGGCCGATGCGGCAAAGTTGCCAACCGCGCCCTCCGGATATCCAAACTTGGCCGGCCACTGTGCCGACGAGATAATCGTCCCATCGCTTTCCACAAACTCCAGAAAGTCGAGTCGGCTATTTTCCGCCGTCGTTTTCGCCAGCTCAAAATATGGCCCCGAATCCGCCTGCGGACGGTTCAGCTTCAACGCCATGCGGCTCGCGTCTTCCGACGCGGCAATAGCCTCCACCCGCCGAGCCACCTCCTCACCTTGCCGGTTGAACTCACGATAGAATTGCGTCACCAGCGCCGACGTTCTTTCATTCTCACTGCGCTCGAAGGCCCGCCGCGTCACAGCCAACACCAGCCATGTTACCGCCGCCACCGACAGAAACACTGTCAGTGCGAACACGGCCAGCAGTTTGCGCCGAAACGTCATTGTCTTTCTTTTACCACCCGGACCGGGCTTTGCAGGATGCCACGGAATCGTTTGCATCATATCTCACACTTCAGTTTCGTCGATGTGAAAACCGTTTCCGGAGTGATCAAGTTTCGATGGGAGCTGGCCCAGGTTGTAATCAGAAGTCTCGAAGGAGATGTTTCCCATCTCTGCGCATCAGGCAGCCGAGCCTTGCGATAGGGGCATGAATAAAACTCGCCAGCTTACTCGGGCGGCCCGCTGCGGGGATTTCCCGCAACAGGCCACCCACAGCTTTGCCGGCGTAAATTATCTCGTTTGTCGTTCCGCCTGTTTGCTCTGGCTGGCCACATCCATGCCGCGCAACACGTCGTTGGCAAAAAAGAACTTCCCATCTGCCGGCACCATCATGATCTGCAGCTTGTCCGAGAGCCGCTCCGCCACGATCTTATTAATCAGCAGCGGATTATCTTTCAAAATCGCCGCCTCGCTGTGCAATCGCTCCGCATCCGCCACCGCCGTCACCCGGATTCGATCCGCCTCTGCGTCCGCCAGCAACCTTCGTCGCTCGCCTTCAGCTTTGCTGTCCATCACTTTGGCCTGCGCCTCCGCGTCCGCCAGCAATTTTCTTCGCTCTCCCTCAGCCTTGCCGTCTATCTCCTTGGCCTGCGCTTCCGCCTCCGCATTCTGGATGGTAGCTTCCTTCCGCGCTTGCGCCTCCAGTCGGCTCTGCTGAATCTGTTTCTCCTTCAGCGGTAGCGTGTATTGCATCGCGTCAGCCTCACCCTTTGCCTGCAGCACATGCACCCGCGCGTCGCCCTCGGCTCGCTTCACTTCCTGCACTTTTGCGGCCTCGGCAACCAGTTCCGCAATTCGCACTTCCTTTCCTTTTAATTCCGTCTCCACGCCCATCCGGTCGTTCTCTTGCTCTTTCAACAGCAAGGCCTGCAACCCGTCCGCATACTCCGCCGGTAACTGGATATCCCTCAGCATCACTTCTTTCACCACAATCCCGTCAGCAGCCAGTCTCTGTGTGATCAACCCCGCCGCTCTTTGACGCACTTCCTCGCGCTTCGCCGAAAAAACATCTCGCACCGTGTAGTTCGGAACCAATTCCCGCCACACACTCGCCACTGTTGGAGGCACAATTTCTTCTTCCACCGGACGCGGTAAATTGCCTTGGATATAATCCAGCCTCTTCGCATCCAGCCGATACCTCACGGTTATCGCCAGTCCCAGCGTCAGCCCTTCTTTCGCCTGTACGTCCATGAGCGCTACCTTCGTGGAGTCGTTCGCCGTGCCGCCTTTCCCAGCGCTAGGTTTTCCAGCTTCCGAGCCTCCGGTCGTAAAGATCTGGTCCTGCGTATCGAACAGCGCCACATCCTCGACCAGCGGCATCACCAGATGCGCCCCGGGATAAAGCGTCCCCGGCACCGTCCCGCTCATTTCGCTGACCCGCACGCCCGCCATCCCGCTAGGGACCACCACAATGCTGAAGGCCACAAGCAGCGGGCCCCAGGCCAGCATCACCAGCGCCAGCGATGTCCTCCACCGCAGCACTACCGGCGCCGCGCCCGCTGCCCCTCCAGCCGTCTCCAGCATTCGCCGGTACAGAATTTCGCGATACAGATCGTAGGTGAGAATGCACACGGCCGCAATCATCATTCCCAGCCCGCAAGTGATCAGCAAATACTTCAACGCCAGCATCGTCGTTCTCCTGTGCGCCTCAGCGCTTCTGCCCGATTTTCATCGTTGCTGTCTGTCCGAACCCTGCCGCACATCTTGCGGTGCAAAGAACAGCCGGAACACCTGCCCGAAGATGAATTCCTCCGCCAGCAACGCCACTGCCACCGAAAAAATCAGGCCCGCCACCATCGCCATGAATGTGATCGCCATTTGCATAATGCCCTCCCGAGCCCTCTATATCGCATGGCAAACACCAATCGAATGGGGATGAAAAACAAGGACTTACCGAAGGTTCGTACGCGCTAAGAGTGGCAATCCTAGGTCAGTGTGTCCCAACGAACACACTCACTCCAAGCGCTCATAAAGCCTCAACACAGACGCGCAGAGACGCAGAGAGAATCTCTGTGCTCGTGTTTTTCTCTTGTCTTCTCGGTGCCTCTGTGTCTCTGTGGTGAAAATCTCTTCCCGCCATTTGACTTCCCCTTCACCCCGCCACTATCGTTGGCCGCATGAACGTAGTCAAAGCCACTCGCCAGTTCGAAGCTTGGCTGGCCCAGCGCACGCGCATCGACCAGAAAGACCTCCGCCTCAAACACGCCAACATGAAAGCGGACGTCTTCATGTTTCTTCGCGCCACCTACTACCGCTGGGCACAAATCTGGCCGCAGGTTTGTCCTGATCTGGCGCGAGCCCCGAAAGTTCTCGCCGTCGGTGATCTCCACGTCGAGAACTTCGGCACCTGGCGCGACGTCGAAGGTCGCCTCATCTGGGGTGTCAACGATTTCGACGAAGCCTGGCCCATGGCCTACACCATCGACTTGGTGCGCTTGGCCGTCAGCGCCCACCTCGCCGTCGAGGCCGGACGGCTCCCCCTCAAGCGCGAGGACATCTGCACCACCATGCTCGAAGCCTATCGCGAAGCCATGCAGGAAAAAGGTTGCGCCTTCGTGCTTGGCGAGAGGCATCAGTGGCTTCGCCGCATCGCCGAAGGCGAACTCCGCGATCCCGTTCGCTTCTGGGCGAAAATGGATGCACTCCCCACCCTCAAAGGCGAATGCCCCGTCAGCGCCATCGACGCCCTCGAGCACCTGATGCCGGCACCCGGTGTCTCCTATCGCCTGACCCACCGCACCGCAGGGCTCGGCAGTCTCGGCCACGCCCGCTATGTAGCCATCGCCGACTGGCACGGCGGTCGCATTGCCCGCGAAGCCAAAGCCCTGGTCCCGTCCTCGTCCCACTGGGCGCAAAACCTTAAGGCCTTGAAGTCCGAAGGCCCCGGCGAAATCCTCTACCAGACCATCATCAACCGCGCCGTCCGTTGTCCCGATCCCTTCGTCCAGTTGCGCGGACGCTGGATCGTCCGCCGCCTCGCCCCGCACTGCTCCCGCATCGAACTAGCGTCCTTGCGTGGCCCCGACACCGAACTCCGCCTGCTCCACGCCATGGGATGGGAAACCGCCAACATCCATCTCGGCACTCCATCCGCCCGCAAACCCATCCTCCGCCATCTCGCCAAACAAAAAGGAAAATGGCTGCACCACGCCGCCGAAGCCATGCTTCAGGCCGTCCGCGCTGATTGGGATGTCTGGAAGAAGAAAGGCTACATCTGATTCCGACCGCGCGGCCCAGTCAAGGTAGATTGCTATTGTTAATGTCCCGTGTGGGAACACCCGCCTCGGCTGTTCCGCCGAGCACAGCGAGACGACTTGACGCTTTCGAGGAAAAGCGACTCGACTGCAAGTTATTGAAAAGACGGTACACTGAGAGCTTCGGAGCTTCCTGACCCTCTGGTTACTTGTCAGCGGCTGCGTTTCGCGGTGCAATGGCCCACAGGGAGGACCCATGAGCCGCCTGTTCGGTTTTCTCAGCGTCGTCATTGTACTGGCCGTCGGCATGTACATTTACTCGAGGCAGGTGCAGAGCTCCTCTGCTCCCGCCGGGGCGAACTCCCCGAGGGCCGCCATCAACATCACCGGCGTAAAGAGCGATCTGGTCAGTATTGCCTCGGCCGAGCGCCGTTACTTCGCCAGCGAAGGGAAATACGCCTCCCTCGACGAACTCATCTCGACCAACTACATTACTGTCGCCCGCCAGCGTCCTCCTTATACCTACGAGGTCCAAACCAGTTCCACGGGCTTTCATGTAGTCGCAACCCGTTCCGGCGACAACACCTCGGGCACGCCCGCGCAGCTTTCGATCGACGAGAACATGGAATTCCAATCCTCCGAATAGACTCGAGCCGCTGGCACGCTGTAACACATCGCCGTCCCTACCCTCTGCGTTACACTATCTCGCCGTCATGCCAAGCACTTCTAGAGATCCCAACCACTACCTTACCCAACTCGAAGCCGCCAAGAGCCGCTTCGACGCAGGCCAAGCCGCCCTCATCGCTAAACTCCTGACCCAGCTCTCCCAGCTCCAACTCAATGATCCCCACCAACTAATCCGCTTGCACGAATCCCTGCTTTTCTTCCGCGCTTTTCCACCTGCGCAATTTCTAGTCCCGCGCATCGAACATCTTCTCAATACCTTCCACCAGCGCATCGAGAAACTCCGCACCGCGAACACCGACATGTCCCCGTTCGACGACTTCGACACGTCCGGCATCGCCGCCACCACCATGCAGGACGTTCTCTCCTTTGACGTGGCTCAGTGGCTGGCGCATCGCATCCCCCGCAATGTCGAAATCGCCTGGAACGACTACTGGGACGACTATCAAGGCGAGCGTTCCCGCGGCAACACCTGGCCGCGCTTCATTCCGCTATTAGAAGAAGATGCAGACGTAGAAGCCAACATACCCTGGAAAAGCTGGATCGACGCCGCTCGGGGCCGCCAGAACCCGCTGCCCTGGTTGCTCCGCTGCTTCCAGCGACTCCCGCTTCCCCCTCGCGAACAAGCCGAACTCTACGACTCACTGCGCCTCCCAATTCGCTGGAGACTGGAAAACCTAAAGCTCTCCCGCACCCGCAACTGGACCCGTCCCCGCCGCTTCTTCTTCCACAACGCCCCGCTAATCCAGCGCAGCCAAGTCTCTCTCTCGCGCGAACTATCTCAACCCGCGCCCAAACTCGAAAAGCTCTCGCGACCCGCCGGAGAATCCGTCCTGCACTCCGTCCGCGAAGTCATGGCCGTCCGCTACCGCGAACTCTACGGCACCACGTTGGGCGACCCCAGCACCGTAGTCCGCGCCAACCTCGGCCGCGGTGTAGTCATCCATCTCTGGGGATTGCCCGCGCCTCACCGTCTTCCCCTCCGCGCCTACCTCTGCGGCTACACCGTCAAAAACGGTGTCCCCATCCACTACTTCGAAGCCATCGGCCTGTGCGAATGGCTCGAAATCGGCTTCAACGTTTTCTACACTTACCGTCAAGGAGAAACCGCCTGGATCTACGCCCAAACCCTGCGCTGCCTCCGCGCTTTAACCGCAGCACAATGTCTTTCGATTTATCCCTATCAAATCGGTCAGGACAACGACGAAGCCATCGACTCCGGCGCCTTCTGGTTCTATCGCAAGCTAGGCTTCCGCTCCGGCCGCCCAGACCTGCAGAAGTTGTGCCAGAGCGAAGAGAAAAAAATCGTCGCCAACCCAAAATACCGCACTCCCCCGCGCACCCTAAAACGCCTGGCCCAAGCCCACATGTTCTACGAAACGAATCAAGAGGGGTGCCCCATTTCTCGCGCGTCCTTTGCGCGAGAAGTGGGGGTTTCCCGTCCAGGATCTGAGCCTCGGATCCACGCCGCGAAGCACACAAACTCCGCCGCCGAAGGATTCGTCTCAGGCCCTTGGGATACGTTCTCCACCCGCACCCTGGGCCTTCGCATCAACCACCGCATGTCGCAGGAATTCAACGGCGACAGCCACAAACTCCGCCAAGCCTCCATCGCCACGGTAACCAGAACCCTAAAACTCAACCCGTCTCGCTGGACCCCCACTCAAAAGCAAGCCCTCGAAACCTGGTCGCTGGTCCTCTCTCAAATCCCCGACCTGCGTCGCTGGACGCCCGCCGAAAAACATCAACTGATTAAAATCATCCGCGCCAAAGCCGCACCCAACGAATTGTCCTACCTCCACCAAACCCAGCACCACCCCCGCCTGCGCACAGAACTCCTCCGCCTGGGCTCATGACCGTGTGGGGCGGGCGCCCTCGCCCGCCGACAAGCCCATTGAAGACGGCCTGCAAAATATCGCCGAGGGTGCCCCATCCTTGTCTCTCCGCTCTTTGGAGAGACAGGGTGGGGCTTTCGATCTCGCGAGCTGCTAAAGTCATCAATGTCGTCCATGTCTCACCCCATCCTCCTCTACGACGGCGTCTGCGGACTCTGCAACCGCCTCGTCCAATTCATTCTCCGCCGTGATCGCAACGCCATCTTCCGCTTCGCCTCGCTGCAGAGCGACCTAGCAGCCCGCATTCTCACCCGCCACGGTGCCGACCCCAGCGACCTGGACACGGTCCGTGTAGTCGTCAACCCTGATCTCCCCGACGAATACCTGCTCTCCCGCTCCGACGCCGTCCTCTTCGTCTTAAACCAACTAGGAGGCCTCTGGCGCCCAACCACATCCGTCTTGCAACTCCTGCCCAAATCCCTTCGCGACGCGGCCTACAAGACCGTAGCCCGCCACCGCTACCGCATCTTCGGCCGCTCTGAAACCTGCATTCTGCCAAACCATCACGACCGCAGCCGCTTCCTCGACCTCTAGAGACTTCTGACACCGCGCCATTCTCAACTCTGTCATCCCGAGCGCAGTCGAAGCACCCCTTACCCGTCAATGCCGGCACTAGCCGCGCAAGGCATTTCCATCACCGTCCGCGCTTCTGATTTCTTCCGAGTTGAAACTTCTTCAGGCCACTCTAGTAGTAAAATGTCGCGGTACTTTCAGCCGTTCCAACTCGAGGCTTCTTTCCATGTCCGATAGAGCAATCGCCGATCTCCAGGCCAGCAGCATTGATTCCATTCTTCATGAGGATCGCAGGTTCGAGCCTCCCGCCGAATTCAGCCGGCATGCCCACATCAAAAGCCTCGCGGAATACGAGCGCCTCTACCAAGAATCGATGGACGATCCCGACAAGTTCTGGAGCCGCATCGCCGGCGAACTCCACTGGTTCAAGAAGTGGGACAAAGTTCTCGAATGGGATAGCCCGTGGGCCAAGTGGTTCGTCGGCGGTCAGATCAATCTCTCCTACAACTGCCTCGACCGCCACGTGCAGACCGCGCGCAAGAACAAAGCCGCCATCATCTGGGAAAGCGAACCCGGCGAAGTCCGCACCCTCACCTATCAGCAACTCCATCGCGAAGTGCAGAAATTTTCCAATGTCCTGAAGTCTCTCGGTGTAAAAAAAGGAGACCGCGTCGCCATCTACATGGGCATGACTCCCGAACTGCCCATCGCCATGCTGGCCTGTGCCCGCATCGGCGCCCCGCACACCGTAGTCTTCGGAGGATTCTCTTCCAATGCCTTGATCGACCGCATCCATGACTGCGGAGCCACCGCCGTTATCACGCAGGATGGCTCCTACCGCCGCGGCGCAGAAGTAAAACTTTTCCCCGCCGTCGAAGAAGCGCTCAAGTCCTGCCCTAGCGTGAAGACCGTTGTCATCTACAAGCGCACCGGAACCCCAATCAACACCAAGCCCGGCCGCGATCACTGGTGGGCAGACCTCATGGCCAAAGCTTCTGACGTTTGCCCCGCCGAACCCCTCGACGCCGAGCATCCTCTTTATATCCTTTATACGTCGGGCACCACCGGCAAGCCCAAAGGCGTGGTCCACACCACCGGCGGATACTCCGTCGGCACCTATCTCACCACAAAATGGGTTTTCGACCTGAGAGAAGAAGATACCTACTGGTGCACCGCCGATATCGGATGGGTCACCGGCCACAGCTACATCGTCTACGGCCCGCTGCAAAACGGCGCCACCACCCTGATGTATGAAGGCGCTCCCAACCATCCCGAACCCGACCGCTTCTGGTCCATCATCGAGCGTCACCAGGTCAACATCTTCTACACCGCGCCCACCGCCATCCGCACTTTCCTCAAGTGGGGCGACGAGTGGCCGAAAAAGCACAACATGCAAAGCCTCCGCCTCCTCGGTACAGTAGGCGAACCCATCAACCCCGAGGCCTGGATGTGGTACCGCGAAGTAATCGGCGGCAACCGCTGCCCCATCACCGATACCTGGTGGCAAACCGAGACTGGGAACATTATGATTGCGCCGCTTCCGGGGGCGATTGCTACCAAGCCGGGATCGGCTACGCGGCCGTTTCCAGGAGTCGCGGCGGAGATTGTTACCATGGATGGAAAGCCGCTTCCGCTGGGATCGGGCGGGTTTCTGGTGATTACGAAACCCTGGCCGGGGATGGCGCGCACCATCTACGGCGATCCGGAGCGCTATGTGAAGCAGTACTGGTCGCAGATTCCCGGACTCTACTTTACCGGCGACGGCGCGCGCAGAGATAAAGATGGATATTTCTGGATCATGGGGCGGGTCGATGATGTGCTGAACGTGAGCGGGCACCGGCTGAGCACCATGGAGGTGGAGTCCGCGCTGGTGGCGCACGAAGCGGTTGCCGAGGCCGCGGTGGTCGGACGCCCCGACGAACTCAAAGGGCAGGCTATTTCCGCCTTCGTCACGCTGGACCAGGGAAGAAAGCCCACCCTCGAGTTGAAAGAAGAGTTGCGCAAGTGGGTCGCGAAAGAAATTGGAGCGCTGGCCAAGCCTGACGACATTCGCTTCACCGACACGTTGCCCAAGACGCGCAGCGGCAAGATCATGCGGCGTCTGCTGCGCGAACTCGCCACCAACGGCGACGTGAAAGGCGACACCACCACGCTGGAAGATTTCAGCGTAATCGCAAGATTAAAAGAGAGCGACGAAGTCTAGCGCCGCGGGTTTCGCCGTTTGATACCGGACACGATACATGCGGACGGTTTTGAAGGGAATCGTTACCGACGTACCTGAAAAGTACCGTCTGAGTAAAGAGACCATGGTAGAAATACTTGACTTTCCCGGTCTTTAGCAGGTAACGTTGTGGGCCACCTACTAATTAATCTTTTGGAGGTTGGGGTCTATTTGTTTCGGGCAACACCTGTTGCTGCAGAAAGTTGCGGCGCCAGCGATATGGGAGCCAAAAAAAATTCACCGACGGGAACGGCGCAAATTGTGTACATGTCCTTTGTTTGCATGGTACAGTGTTTGCGATTCTCCCAGAGATTTTCCAGGAGCCATTCCATGAAGAACACCCGAATTACCAAAGCCACCCGGTTGATCGCGGGGCTGCTCACCTGCCTGCTGTTCGCGATCTTGGCTGTCCCACTCGGTGCCCAACCGGCACCCGATTCCCGCAGTGGACGGGTCACTGTTCCTGTCTACAACGCGGCGCGTGAAATCACTCTCAGTGGAAGCATCCAGATGGTGGTCACCAAGCACACGAAGGGTGTCCCCTCCGGCATGCATCTGATGGTGTCAAGCCCGAAGGGTCTGGTGGATGCTCACCTCGGACCTTTTATGAGCAAGCAAACAAAGGCGGCCCTGGTAGCGGGAATGCCGGTTAAGATTGTCGGGGCTATGGCGACGCTGCGCGGGAAGAATTATCTTCTGGCGCGCGAAGTGACCGTCGGCGACCGCACCGTGACGGTGCGAAGTAAGCACGGGCTTCTAAGGCGCGTGAACGCCACTCACACGCGGCATCCTAGAATTACCAAAGAGACAACCAAGGTTGCACTAAACGGAGGTGCCCGATGACATTCCGCAAATCAATTCTTCTTCTGGTCAGCCTGTGCATGATTGCCGCGCTGGTTGCATGCAGCAGCAGCAGCAGTACGCCGCCGCCTCCGCCAGTTATCTCGGTCACGATGGGCGCAGTTCCGGCCACAGTGGCTGTAAACAGCGCAAACGCCACCATCAGCGCAACCGTAGCCAATGACTCGGCGAACGGGGGCGTGAGCTGGTCTTGCTCGCCGGCTCCTTGCGGTACCTTCAACCCCACCAGCTCTGCCAGCGGCGCAGATACCACTTGGACGGCACCGCCGGTCGCCAACGCAACAGGTATTACCCTCACCGCAACCTCGGTGACCAACTCCTCAGAAAGCGCCACTAGCGCCGCCATCCCGGTCACCGGCAACACTTTGGCCGACGGCAACTACGCATACTCGCTGGCTGGACAGGATGTTAACGGGAACTACTACGTCGCGGGCGTCTTCACACTTGCCGGCGGTTTGGTTACCACTGGCGAGCAGGACTTCGTCGACTTTGAGAATCCCGACAATTTCGACGCCATCAATCCCACCGGCAGCAGCGTGGCATCGTCTGGCGACGGAAACCTGACAATCACCCTGGTAACCTGCCTCGCGGCGGACTGCACTCAAACCGACACCCTTGTGGGTGTGGGCGGCACCGAGGTGCTCGATGGCACGGTGCTCCCACTTAGCGCTACCCTCGGTGCCCGAACCTTGATTACCGAGTTCGATGCTTCGGCTACATCCAGCGGAGAGTTGGACTTGCAAGACACAACCAGTGGCATCATCGCCGCCACTCCAAACTTGGGCTACGCTTTTGCCCTCAATGGTCTGGACTTCAATGGTGACTTCCTTGCTCTCGGCGGCGTCATCAACGTCGACGGCGGCGCTGGTTCCGGGACAATCTCGGGAACCGGCAGCATCTTTGACGCGAACGATGACGAGGTTACCTTCCCGGCTGAGACCTGGGCGGCTAGCTCGGTTTCGGTAACGCCGGACCCCTTCGGGCGCGTAACATTCACACTAAACGCAACCGACAACGTGGACTTCCCCCAGATCGTTCTCAATGGCTATATCGTCAACAGCAGTGTGATCCGACTGGTGGAAGGCTTTGATGATTCGTTTGGTGGCACCACCGGGGGCACGGCCCTCAGCCAGGGAGCGAATACCGGACTCTTCGGTACTACCTCCGTGGTGGCTGGTAACACCTACGTCTTCGGGTTGAACGGCACAGACACGGCGAATTTTATCGACCAGGTCGCCGGTCAGATCACCCCTAGCGCGACAACCGCAGCCACAGCCGGGTTCGTTGACTTCAACGATCTCGTCACGGTAGAGCCGGCGAGTCCCGATCCGGTCGCGGGTACGTACTCGGTGGATCCAACCGGGGATGTGTCGCTCATCGCCCAAACCGACGGCACCAATACCTATAACGTCCAGCTCTATTTGGACGGAAACGGTAATGCGCTGGCTATTACCCTGGACGGGAATGACGTCCTTTCAGGCTATGGCTTCCTACAATCTGCAGCTGACGTAGGGTTATTCACTGCTGCCAATCTCAACGGTCCTGCCGGCGTGGATTTCACCGGCACGGATGCGGCGGAGACTGAAGAGTTGGACGCTGTTGGCGCGGTTGCGGCTGACGGAGTCTCGGCCATCGCAGGTACGGTTGACCTCAACTGGTATACGGTTTCCGGTCCAATCGCCGGCGCACCCGTGACCGGTACGTTCACCGCGCAGGCCGACGGTATCTTTAGCGACGGCCTTACCGGCCTGGATGTCACTAGCTGCACGCTCTTCACCGCTGCCGGTGCAGGCTGCACCTCCGACATTTTCAACTATTACCTGACCGGAGACGCGGCAGGCGATGGCTTCGCTATCGAAACCGACATCAACCAGCTAAGCCTCGGATACTTCTCTCAGCAGTAACCGAGAAGCTGGCTTAACCAGTTCGTGTTCAACTCAGTGGCGCACTTCGGTGCGCCACTCTTTTTTTGTCGCACTCCCCGCTCTTGTGAAAAGGCACCGGGCGCGCCGTTCAGGGGCGTGGTACAGTATTTCCAAGTTCTCCCAGAGCTTTTCCGAGGAGCCATTCCATGAAGACTACCCGAACTATTAACGTTACCCGCTTGACCGCGGGGCTGCTCAGCGGTCTGCTGTTCGCCATCCTGACTGTTCCGCTCGGGGCCCAGCCGGTGCCCGATTCTCGCCGTGGATTGGGCCTTGGTCCGGTCTATGACACGGCCCATGAAACCACTCTCAATGGCACCATTCAGGAGGTGGTTGCCAGGCACGTGGTAGGCAGCCCAGCCGGGCTGCATCTGCTGGTGGCCGGTCCGCAGGGCGTAGTGGATGCCCACGTCGGACCGTTCCTGAGCAAGGAGACAAGGGCAGCCCTGCAGGCAGGAATGCCAGTCCGGATCGTCGGAGCCATGTCGTTGCAGCGCGGACGGCATTACCTGCTGGCCCGCGAACTGACCGTCGGCGGCAGCACCATCAAGCTGCGAAGTGCACACGGACTCCTGGTGCGGGCACACGCGCCAGCCCACCGTTCCAGAGCCGAGGGGCAACAGACCGCCAAAGGGGAACTAAACGGAGGTGCGCGATGACATTCCGCAAATCGATTCTTCTGGCGACCGGCCTGAGCATGATTGCCGCGCTGCTGGCATGCAGCAGCGGCACCACCACCCCGGTTATCACCGTGCCTCCTGCTGCCCTTGTGGTCATATTGAGTTCGTTTCCCTCCTCCGTGACGATCAGCAGCCAAAGGCCCATCACCGCAACCGTAAACAATGACTCGGCGAATGGCGGCGTCACCTGGAGTTGCGCTCCTGCCGGCTCCTGCGGCACGTTTAGCGCACCTACGTCGGCCAGCGGCACGCCGGTCACATACTTCGCCCCCACCGTCATCCCTACCAGCACCGTGGTGATCACCGCAACCTCTGTCACCAACACCGCGATAAGTGCCAGCACCGCCCCCATCGCGATCATTCCTGCCGCCCTCGCCGATGGCAACTATGTATTCTCGCTGGCTGGCACCAACGTGATCGATGGCAGTTCGTACCACGTCGCCGGAGCCTTCACCGTTGCTCTTGGGTTGATCACCGGCGGCGAGCAGGATTTTGTCGACGACGTGAATGAGCTGTCCGACGCCATCAACGCCACCGGCAGCAGCACCTCCATCAATTCCGATGGCAACCTGCAGATCGTTCTGGCCACCGCGGACACTACCGGCGTTGTAGGCGTAGCCGGGGTCGAGACTCTCGATGGCACGTTGCTCCCGGCCAGCACTACGGGCAGAACGTTTCTTGTCGAGTTTGACCCCTCGGCTACGGCCAGCGGAGAGTTAGACATGCAAAACGCCACGGCCGCCGCTGCCACTCCGTCACTCGGGTATGCCTTCGTCCTCAACGGCCTTGACCAGTTCGCCGAGGGCAGCGCTCCCGAAGCGATTGGCGGCATCATCAACGTCGACAACCTCGCCGGCACCGGGACCATCTCGGGCACGGGCAGCATTTTCGACGCAAACGATGACATGGCGCTTTTCCCCGGTGAGACTCTCGCGAACACCAGCATCGTTTCTGCTCCTGACCCGTTCGGCCGGGTCACCTTCACGCTGGACGCCACCGATACCGTGGACTTCCCCGAGATCATTCTGGCGGGCTACATTGTCGACGCCATCCACATCCGGCTGGTGGAAACCAGCGATACCTATGCGGGCGCTCTGGGCGGTGTCGCGCTCAGCCAGGGAGCGAATACCGGGCTGTTCACCCTGGCTTCCGCTTCAAACACTTACGTGGTTGGCTTGAGCGGCGCTGACGCCAATGGCATGTTCCAGGCCGTCAGCCAGATCACGCCGAACTCCACCACCACCGCCGTAACCGGTTTCGTGGACTTCAACGACCTGGTCAACTCGACCGGATCAGAACTCATAAGCCCTGATCCGGTCACTGCCGCAGCGTACTCGGTAGACGCCGCTGGCGCCGGAGATTTTACGATCACCGACCTGACCGACGGCACCAACGCCTATAACGTTCAACTCTATTTGGATGGGAATGGCAACGCGCTGGCGATTGCCCTGGATTCGACTGACGTGCTGGGCGGTGCCGGCTCCATGCAAAGCGGAGCGGGCACATTCTCCGCCGGCTCGTTCAACCTGGCCTACGGCCTGAACGCCACCGGCTGGGGCGGGTCAGCTACCCCCTCGGGCAATAACGAACTCGACGTTGCCGGTCCGGTTACGGCTGACGGAGTCGGAACCTTCGGCGGATACGTTGACTTTAACTGGCTCAACAGCCCAGGTCCAACCTATCCGGATGTGGGCGTTTTCGGTCAGTTCAGCACGGCCGATGCCGCCTCTGTCAACGGCATCTTTACCGGTACCATCGCTGGCCTGGACGTCACCATCAACACCAACACCGACGCATTCAACTACTACCTGATCGACGCGATAGGAGACAATATCGCGATCGAAACCGACCTTAACCAGCTAACCCTCGGAGTCTTCGCGCAACAGTAGCCGGGACTTGATTGGGGTTCAACTCAGTGGCGCACTCCGGTGCGCCATTTCTTTTCCATCCTTCGCCTGCGTGGGCCAGGTTTTGCATCCTCACCGGGCCCGCGCAACGTATATAAGAGGGAAGGACACACTCTGGGGAGACGGCTTGCATACATCCTGGCGGACCTTGGAGGCGCTTCTCGAAAGGCACCAGGCCATGGTGTTCAGCATCGCGTTACGGATCACCGGCAATCGTGAAGCGGCGGAAGAGGTGGCTCAGGATGTGTTCCTCGAGTTACACCGCCGGGTGAACCGGGTTCAGTCGGAGGAGCATGCTCTGTTTTGGCTGCGGAAGGTGGCGACTCATCGGGCAATCGACGCGGCCCGGCGCTGCTCCCGGATTCCGGAATCCACGGTGGATGTCGCGGACCTGCCGGGGGTAAGCGCTCCGAACGATCCACTCTTGGCCCAGCACTTGCGGCATCTGGTGGCTGGCTTGCCGGAGAAACTTCGGGCAGTGATTGTGCTCCGCTATCAGGAGGACCTGATGCCTGAGGAGATCGCCCAGACCCTCGGAATGCCCGTGGCGACGGTCAAGAGCAACTTGCAGCGCGGGCTGGAGATGTTGCGGCGCAAGACAGAAAAAGTTTTGAGGTAACTCACACGTGGACGAATTGGAAAAAGCGTTGAAGTCGGCATTGCGGCGCGAGCCTGCGCCAGAGGGTTTGTCCGATCAGGTTCTGGAGAAAGCAACCCTGCGATCGGGGAAGGGAACGGCGTGGTGGCGACTGCCTGTAGTGCGTTGGTCGGTTGCCGGCGTGGTCACGGTGGCATGCATTGCCGGTGGCGCGTCGGAACATTTCTGGGAACAAAAAAGGCAAGAACGCATGCGCGGGGAGCAAGCCCGCCAGCAGGTTCTTTTGGCGTTGAGAATCACGGGCACGAAGCTGAGCGTGGTGCAGAAGCAAATAGACAAGGCGATCAACGACGGAGGAGGCCAACAATGAGGATGAGGCTGAGAGTGAAACACAGCGCGCTGGTTGTGCTGCTGGTGGTGCTCGGCAATCGTGCATCCAGCCAGGCAGCGTTCCCTGTGGATACCGCAAAACTTGCCGAGCGCGCCGACGAAACGACCTCCATTTCCCTCGACAAAACCATGCTGCAGTTCGCCGGCAAGTTTCTTTCGTCGAGCGAGGAGGATCGCGAGGCGCAGCGCATCATCGCAAAGCTCGATGGAATCTATGTCCGCACCTATGGGTTCAAGAAACCGAACACCTATTCTGCTTCCGAGATCGAAAGCTTTCGCCGGCAGTTTTCCGGACCAGAATGGTCTCGCATCGTCGCTGTACACGCTAAGGATCCGGATGAGGACACGGATATCTATGTGCACATGACGGATGGACGAGTTGCGGGGATGTTTATCCTCGCCGCCGAAGCAGGGGAGCTCACGTTCGTTCACATTGTCGGCGCAATCACACCCGAGGATCTCGACCAATTGAGCGGAAACTTTGGCATCCCCAAGAAGCACCTGAAAAAGGAACAGCCGAGAGGAGAAGATCAGCGATGAAAAACCTTGGCATGCAGTTCGGAGTAATCCTTGCGACAGCAGCCGTATTGGCCTCTACGATGGTGCCGCCCGCTTTGGCCGCTGATTTAGAGTTTGATGCCCTCGTCTCGAGCATCGAACGGCGGTATCAGGTGCGCCACGAGCACATCCCACTACTCGGTTTTGCCAGCTTTTGCGCCTGGATCTACACCAGGGGAGGTGTGAAAGGACTTCGAGTGGCCGACTTCGAGGATACCGACGCTCGAATCTCCACCGAGGATATAGATTCCTTTGTGCAGGGGAAACTAGGAGCATCCTGGAACGTGATTCTTCGCTCGCATGAAAAAGAGAATAAGAATGACACGATCATCTACGTGCGTTCCAGCGGCGATAAGTTCGTCATGCTCATCGCGGAGGTCGAAAAGGGTCAGCTATCGCTGGTAAAACTCCGCGTCAATGCAAACAGCCTGTCGAGGTGGGTGAATGACCAGGAAAGACATTCGGAGAAATAGCCGCGCGGCCGGTGAGAACTTGATCTAGCGACCCTCAGGCCGTCGACGCGAGTGGCTCCGTTTCTGTTTCGGCTTGTCGGCTGCCGCCGCGCGCCACGCCCCGCGCAGCAGATCCCGCAAGGCATCGGGATGCACCCGCGCCAGGCGCACCAGGATCCACTCATAACTAAGGTAGTGATCGGTGATGTAGTAGGTCTCGGGATCGGCTGCCATCAACTCGGCGCGCTGCTCAAAATCCATGCGAACCACCAGGGCGTCGCGATCCTGATGCAGTCGTGCGAACAGAGCGCCGCCCACCTTAAACGCCGGCGTGCCATAGGCCTTCTTCCACGTGATCCAGAGCCAGCGCCATCTGTCGCACGATCTCGAAGGGTACCGCCACCCGCACCGCCTCCGCCTGCTCGATGCAAGTGTAGCAGCCTCATCCCGCACTGCGTCGACCCGTGCCGTGCCGGTCAGTCCCAGGACAGATTCCCGAATATGAACTCGATAGGCGAAAAAAGTTGCGCCCCGACCTTGATTCTCCTGTCTCCTGTCCTACCATCGAGATGTGGCTCCTCGCTAGCGTAGGGAACCAATCAACAACTTGTAACACACAAAGAGGAACTTCCCATGAAACTGAATGACAGCATCTCGACCTACGACGTTGCCGAGGCTCTGCAGGGCGAGACCGGCAAATTTGAAGTAACCAGCCCCAACGGTGAGCGCTATTTCGTGACGTGTCAGCCCGGACACTCCATTGTCAGTTTGGAGTTGGCCGGTTCTGAAACCAGTCTGCAACCCTTTCTCGTGCGCAAAGTAGCTCATCCCATCACCACCGAGAGTCGCACCAAGAGAGCTGCGACTGCTTAGCATTTGTGGCAGCCCAGCAAGCAAGCCCGGCCCCGATCAAGCCGGGCTTTTCATTTTTCTCCTGTTCTTCATCGTAGGAACCGACATTCCTGCCCGCCGCCTGCGAGTGTGCAACCGATTGCAACATTCCATTTCCCGGCCTCAGCAGACAAGGCTCTGTCGAAAGCCGCGCTGGACGCGGCAAACCGAAGGTAAGATCCACAGTTTGAAGAAGTTTTGACAATTTTGGAATCAGAAGCGTGCTAGACTAGCCGCCATCTTGAACTCGGTTCGCGCATGTCGAGCCCAGTCTGACTCGGAGAACGGCCATGAAAGCAACTACTTTATCTTCGCCTGGTATGAATCCGTCCGCGATGCCGGCACGCAAGAGCTCCGTCAAACTCGCCACGGGTTACCTTTGCCTCTGTCTCGCCCTGCTCTTCGCATCGATGGCAGTCGCGCAGCAACCCGAAAACACCCTTACGGTGTTCAACGTGGCCGGCTCGGGCACGGGTAAGCAAGAGGGGACCCTTGCGATTTCCCTCAACGCCTCAGGTGTGATTGCCGGCTATTACTATGATTCCACCGATGTGGCGCATGGCTTTGTGCGCGCTGCTTCCGGCGCCATCGAAACTTTCGACGTTACGGGCGCGGGCACCGGCAGCGGCCAAGGCACTTTCGCCGAAACAATCAACACCGCCGGGACCATCGCCGGAAACTACACCGACAGCAGCGGCGTGCACCACGGCTTCATTCGCACCGCCTCCGGCGTCATCACTACGATCAACGTCACCGGCGCGGGTACGGGGTCGGGTCAGGGAACGCAATGCTGCGCCATCAACACCAGCGGCGTCACCGCCGGATATTACTTCGACAGCAGCAACGTAAAGCACGGTTTCGTGCGCTCTGCTTCCGGCGCCATCAAAACCTACGATGTCTCAGGCGCGGGCACCGGCTCGGACCAGGGAACCGATGGTGACGCCATCAACACTGCCGGTACCGTCAGCGGAGCGTACATCGACGGGAGCGGCGTGTACCACGGCTTCGTTCGCTCCGCTGCCGGCACGGTGACCACCTTTGACGTTTCGGGCGCGAGCACTAAGTCGGGTTTCGGGACAGAACCAGTCGGCATCAACACCGCCGGTAGTGTCGTCGGATTCTACTATGACACCACCGGCGTATCCCACGGTTTCGTACGCACCGCGGCCGGCGTGATTACCACCTTCAGCGTCTCGGGCGCAAAGGCTACCCTTGCTTCGGGCATCAACACGGCGGGAACCGTCAGCGGCTTCTACCTTGATTCCGGTCTGGGCGTCCGGAGCTTCGAGCGCAGCGCCGCCGGCGCCATCACCACCTTTGACGCTCCCGGTTCCGGCACCGCCGGTGGCACCGGCACCTTCGCCTTCGGCCTCAATACTGCCGGAAGTGTCGTAGGCTATTTAGTGACGTCGTCTTCCGTTTTCGAGGGCTTTGTTCTGACCAAGTAGTGCACTTTCAGGTTCTCGACGCCTCTTATTTTCTTAAGGGATGTCATTCCGAACCGGGCCGAAAGCCCGGTGAGGAACCCGGCTGTTCCTCGCGGATCGGGGACGCGGAGTCGCGCACAAAGCGAGCGACTCCCGACGATGGCCCTGCCCTGAGCCTGCCCAAGGTACGGGGCGTCCATAAACGAACATTGAGTTACAAAAGTGGACAACCCATACCCCGAGCCTGGACGCAGGCCGTGCGGCTATCTCAATACTGGCGAGCGACCTGAGCGATTTGCGGCCGGCACGATTTTCGGCAAGTGAATTGCACATTGTTTATACCCGAACAACCCACGGAGGCCTATCATGGCGCATTTTGAGCGGATTCGCGATCTCATTTCCGGGCCTTTCAGTTCCGAGGTCATCCGCCAGCGCACGTCGGCGGGATGGCAACTGGTATCGCTCGAATGGCGGCGCGAGCTGCCCGCGTCGGAGGCTCCGACCCAGGGCGCATTTAGCGAGGATATCCCCTATGGACTGCGCATCTCGGACGATTGCCTGCGCCTGGAGGTCGATCCTATCGAAGATAGAACGCTCATCCTGATGATGGAGTTGCTGGTGCAGGACTTCTCCTATTCAAGCATCGTCAGCGACCTGAATGAAAAAGGCCTTCGCATGCGGGACGGCCGGCCTTGGAACCGCGTAGCCCTCTTCAATATGATGCCGCGCCTCATCGAGGTCGGCCCACGCATCTTCTCAACCGATGAGTGGAGTAGGGTGCGACAAAGGTTTTCTCCATCAAAACAGCAAGCTGCTTCCCAGATAGCACCCGGCTAAAAGCCCGGTGAGAGCCTGCCCTGAGCGAAGCCGAAGGGTCGTGGATCTTGATCTTCCGAGATGTACCGTGTGGGACGGACACTCCTGTCCGTCGCTTTTTACGTTGATCTTGACGTTGATCTTGATTCCGCTCGGGAAGGGCACGGCTTCAGCCGCTGAGTGAAACCGCCCTCTGCCAAAGGGATGTCATTCCAAACCGGGCACCAAGCCCCGGTGAACCTGCTGGGTGCCCCGTCCCTCGTCCCTGCGTTCTTTGCAGGGGCAGGGCGGGGGTTTTGACTCCGACTGCACCCTCCCTGCTTCAGGGAGATCAAATTCCCCGCTGAACACGAACTCTTGGCGGACCACATTCACACATGGCTTATGCGGCGATGGCATTCTTTCAATGTGTCCGTTAACTCAATCGTGGCGTTCATCCGTGGCGCAGGAGTTAGTGTCTTCCCCCGCCAGGGCCGCCGCGTCCGCCACGATCACGCCCACCCCCACCAGGCCTTCCGCCGCGTCCACCACGTCCACGATCTCGACCACCTCCACCAGGACGCCCACCGCGCCCGCCCCGGTCTCCGCCGTGTGGACGATCGCTGTGCGGAGGCCGATCGCCGCCGCCACCGACATGCGCCACGCCGTCACGGTTGAAGTTCGGCTCACCCTCAGCTTCGTCGGGGAAATCTCCGCCCCCCTCAATCACCACAGTACCGGTGGTCGCAGCCGCAGGAGCAAATTCGCCCTCCGCTGCTCCCGCCGCAGGTGCGCCTTCCGCAACCCCGCCGCCCATTTTCGCGCGCTGCTCTTTCAAAATCGCTTTGCGCGATAGCCGGATGCGATTGCCCTCAACCGCCAGCACCTTCACCAGCACCTGGTCGCCTTCCTTCAACTCGTCGCGCACATCGGCAATGCGATGCTCCGCCACTTCGCTGATATGCAGCAACCCGTCCGTCCCGGGAATAATCTCAACAAACGCGCCGAAATCAGCCAGCCGCGTCACCTTCCCAAGATAAGTCTTGCCCACTTCCGCCGTCGCCGTCAGATCGCCAATGATCTGCAACGCCTTCGCTGCCGAAGCCTGATCGCTCGACGCAACTTTCACCAGCCCGGAATCTTCCACATCAATCTTCACTCCGGTCTGCTCCACAATGCTGCGAATCATCTTGCCGCCCGGCCCAATCAGGTCGCGAATCTTATCGACCGGGATCTGCACTGTGTAGAACCGCGGAGCAAAGTCTGAAATCTTCTCCCGTCCAGTAGAAATAACTTCTTCCATCTTGCCGAGAATGTGCAAACGTCCGCGTTTCGCCTGCGCCAGCGCTTCTCGCATGATCTGCGAGGTAATGCCGGCCACCTTGATATCCATCTGCAACGCGGTGATGCCATCTTTCGTGCCGGCAACCTTGAAGTCCATGTCGCCGTAATGATCTTCCGCGCCCGCAATGTCCGTGAGGATGGCATACTGCTCGCCTTCCTTCACCAGTCCCATTGCCACTCCGGCCACCGGAGCCTTCAACGGAACTCCCGCATCCATCAGCGAAAGCGAAGCCCCGCAAACCGTAGCCATCGACGACGATCCATTCGATTCCAGAATGTCCGACACCACGCGCATCGCGTAAGGCCACGCCTCTTCTGTAGGCAGCACAGCCGAAACCGCCCGCTCCGCCAGCGCTCCATGCCCAATCTCTCGCCGCCCCGCCCCTCGCAAAAAGGCCACTTCCCCCACCGAAAACGGCGGGAAATTGTAATGTAAGAGGAAGCGCTTTTTGGCTTCGCCTTCGAAGCCTTCGAGGCGCTGCATGTCATCCGACGTGCCCAACGTAGTTGTTACTAGCGCCTGGGTTTCGCCGCGGGTGAAGATGGCGCTGCCGTGGGTGCGCGGGAGGATGCCGGCTTCGATCCAGATGTCGCGGACTTCGTCGAAGGCGCGGGCATCGGGACGGCGTTTCTTTTCGAGCACTTCCTCGCGGAAGATGCGCTCGCGCAGCGTCTCGAAGTACTGCTTCAGCTTGGCCTGCGCCTTTTCGTCATCCTCGGGGATTTCGGCTTGCAGCTTCTTCTTGAGTTCCTTGACCAAGTTGTGGCTTTCGGCCTTGGGATGCTTCTTGGTGTCGAGGCGATCCGACAAATCCGCGCCGACTTTCTTTTTGAGCTGGTCGTAATACTTCTGATCGAACTCCGGCGGGGTTACTTCACGCTTTTTCTTGCCGGCTTTGTTGCGCAGCTCGTTGAGGGCGGCGCAGATCTTCTTGACTTCGGTGTGGCCGAACTCGATGGCTTCGACGACCACTTCTTCGCTTACTTCTTTCGCGCCGGACTCGATCATCACGATGCCGTCAGAGGTTCCGACGACCATGATGTTCAGCAGGCTCTCGCGCATCTCGTCGTAGGTCGGATTGATAATGAACTGCCCGCCGATCTGGCCGACGCGGACTGCGCCGATCGGTCCGAGGAACGGAATGTCAGAAAGGGTGAGCGCGGCGGAGGCGCCGTTGATGCCGAGCACGTCGGGATCATTGCTTGCATCGGCGGAAAGCACGAAGGCGATGACCTGGGTTTCGCACTTGAATCCGTCAGCGAACATGGGACGGACCGGGCGGTCGATCTGGCGGCTAGTGAGCACTTCGCGCTCGCTCATGCGGCCTTCGCGCTTGATAAAGCCGCCGGGAAAGCGTCCACCGGCGTAGGTGTATTCGCGGTAATCGACGGTAAGGGGGAAAAAATCAATGCCCTCGCGGGGATCGGCGTTGGCGGTAGCGGTGGCGAGGACAACATTTTCGCCGATGCGGACCACGGCCGCTCCGTGAGCCTGCTTGGCCAATTTTCCGGTTTCGAATGAGAGTTGTTTGCCGCCGGCGAGGTCGACTGTAACGCTGCTAACTTCTGGTTTCATGTTTCATCCTTCTTATGGTGATCAGGAGGGCAGTCGCGCTTTCCAGAGTTGCGCCTTTCAAGGGACGCGGATACGGGAATGGAACAACGCGTTCGGCCATGGGATGTGCGGGTGCCCTGAGAGCTGGTTTCCCGGAATACTCCCCGAAAATCTGTACGGTGGAGTTGGCTCAATGCTGCGCCGGCTTCGAGAGGAAGGCGGTCATCTCCGAAATATTCCGGGGGCGCCGCGGAAACGCACGGTTACGGCCCTCGGAACGCAACTATTTGCGGATGCCGAGTTTCCCAATGACTGTCTTGTAGCGCTCGGAATCGTATCTCTTGAGGTAGTCGAGCAAGCGACGCCGCTTGCTGACCAGCATGAGCAGGCCGCGGCGCGAGCCGTGGTCCTTCTGGTGCATCTTGAAGTGGTCCGTCAACTGGCCAATGCGTTCACTGATGATGGCGATCTGAACCTCGGGACTCCCCGTGTCAGTCGCGT
>Ga0308309_10000035_pt1 | contig 131191 bp, 117 predicted proteins | sample HubBroMetageWFT5_FD_192491 | JGI IMG/M metagenome (GOLD analysis project Ga0308309, IMG submission 192491) | Warmed and freeze-thawed soil microbial communities from the Hubbard Brook experimental Forest, New Hampshire - Hubbard Brook CCASE Soil... | ecosystem: Environmental > Terrestrial >...
TTCGCTGATCGGCCGGCTGCTGCTGGTGGACGCGCTGGCGATGAAGTTTCGCGAGCTCAAGCTGCGCAAGAACCCCGATTGCCCGGCTTGCGGCCGGCATCGTACCATCACGAAACTGATAGACTACGATGAGTTTTGCGGAATCCGCGGTGAAGAGAAAAGCGAGGAGAAACCTGTGGCCGGCGGAATTTCTGAAATCCAGGTAGAAGAATTGAAGCGTCGTCTGGATGCGAAAGACGACCTATTTGTGCTCGATGTGCGCGAACCGCATGAGTATCAGATCTGCAATATCGGGGGCCATCTGATCCCTCTAGGCGATCTGCCCAAGCGCGTGAACGAACTCGATACCAGCCGGGAGATTGTTGCCCATTGTCGCTCCGGTGTACGTAGCGCCAAAGCGGTGGACTTCCTGCAACAGGCGGGATTCAAGAAAGTGCACAACCTGGCGGGCGGGATTCTGGCCTGGGCTGACCGCATCGACCCGAAGATGCCAAAGTACTGAACTTACAACCGAGGACTCGGGAGGCAAGTGAAACAAAACCTCACGGCCGGGGTTATCAAAGGTGAGGTCATAAGACATCAGACGGAGTACCAGTGTTATGTCACAAGGGGCTGCACGACCGTTCCGGCGGTACACCCACCTTCATAATCTTTCCCTAACGTTCGCTGTTCTTTTCGCGTCCGCAGTGGCGGCTGCTTCCTCTTCGACGGCCACTGGTCCGCTGGTCGCTGACGACAGCAGCCGCGTCGTGACCATGGAGTATGAGGCCTGGTTCGGGCCGAATGCGGTCACCTTCCAAAGCAGTGCAGCCATGCCCCTACTGCAGTCGGCAGATATGCAAACCGTGGGAGGCGGCTATGACAGCGCTGATCCAGCCGTCATCAAACACCACGTCGCCTGGTTTGAATACATGGGAATCGACGCGGCCATCATTGACTTAACCAATAACGTAAGCTGTATCTTCAACAGCGAGTGGTTCGTCAAGATATACGTGCCCAATTGCACACCATCGTTCCGCATTTATAACCAGAACATCCGCGACAATACCGGTAATCTTTATCCTGCGTGGTCGGGGCTCGGAACCCGGCTCAAACTGATTCCTCTGCTCGGCGGCATCGACAACAATGTCTTGATCAAGGACCAAGACGGCAAAACCGCCTTCGAAAAGGAAGTGGATTATTTTGGAGCTCGCCTCCATGAATATCCGAATTTGGGTGTGATTTACCAGGGCAAGCCCCTCATGCTGATATTCTTGGGGGCGGCGCAGGACCCAAACTCCGGGGATCATCCTCTCTGGTTCCGAATCGAAGAGTTTCTGCGACACCATCCCGAGATCAGTGATAAATACACTTTCAAACTGATGGCCGGATATCTCGACAGCCAACCCGATCTGTGGGCGAGACAGGGCACGCCGGACGGGCCGGTGGAGATTAGTCCTGCGTATGGGTTCTGGAGTTGGGTCGACCGGCTCAACCCTTCCTGCACCATGCCATTATGCCCGTACTATCCTTCGTACAACCAGGTTGGTTCCAGAGTCGAGAATTTCACCGCGTCCATCGCCACGGCCGGGCAGAACGGTTGGAATTGCCCCGATCAGGCCCGCCCTTATTGTTCCGACGACGCTCTTCGTTTCGGCCAAAATGGAAGTTATGCCACGTTCGATGCCTTCATGACATACGCGAAACAGCTCGATCCCATCTTCCTGCTGATCCACCAATTCAACGAAGTCGTCCCGCCCGATGAGGGATTCGACGCCGACACGGACGACGATATCGAGCCCGCAAATCTGTGGGGCAGCGGAGACCTGAAGATCGTGAAGGATGAAATCAAAGCCTACCGGCAGGCGCTTCGCTAAAGCCGAACACATAAGTTACAGAGTCCACCGCGGCCATGGACATTCACGGATGGACGCCGCGCAAATTCATACGGCCTCTTGCACACGGCTTACCGTCTCTGTCCTGTCCCAGTAGGCGATGCGAGAATAACCCTCTGGAAACTCATGTCAGCTTGGAGGAAGTAGGGACATAGAAAAGGGGAGCTCGCGCTCCCCTGTTTCATCGGCAGACTCTCTTATCTTGAGCTGCCATTCATGTCCGCACTGGTCTCGTCACCGATCGCCAGGGCGTACTTTTTGCCGCCGAAACGGATCTCGGCCAGCGACTTGCTGCCGTCGCCGTTGTTCTTCAGCACGGTGGAGTCTGAATTGCTGGATTGGTCCAGGTCGACCAGACGCGCAGAGGTTGAGGCAACCACTTTGCGGCCTTGAAGGATGCTTATCTGCACGTTGGAACCCGTGCCTTCCCATTTCACTGAATAGTCGCCTGCAGGAAGGGTGGTTCCGCTCACAGTTACGGAGTTCTGGAGCTCAAGCGAGCCCTTGTTGATGTGGGTGTTGGCTGCGAATACACTTGTTGCCAGCAGCAAACTCAAGCCCAGCAGCAAGCCCTTGGAAATATTTGCGAACTTCATGCAATTCTCCTTTTTCTTTCCCGAACGTCGGGAACCGGTTCTGGGCGGCTTGGACCTGCCTTCCGCGAAAAAAACTTGCGTTTCTTCGCCAAAGGCCTAGAATGCTGCGGCGGGGTTAAGAAGAAAGCAACCGGGCCGCAAGGACCTGCCGCTCTCTGCTACAGGGATTGCGCTCACCTGGGCCGCCAAACCGAGTGTGAGCCAGTCCCTCAACCCCTCGAACTCTTTCTGAGCCGGGCGGGCTGGTTGGTCTGCCCGGCTTTCCTGCGTCATGAGTTGATACGTTTCTAGATAATCGAAAGTTCCTTCCCGATTAAGATTGCAATCACTCAGTTGGACGGCTTGCCCCGCGCAGCGTTAGCAATTCGCGACTGCATACAGCGGCCGCTTGTTTAGTCTATTTGAGGAGACTGCAATCGTGACAAATTGTGACAAGTTTTCACACACTCTTAACACACGAGAATAGAGTGCACGCACCATGCCAACAGTATGGGAACGCTCCGGTGTTGATTCCTTGCGAGAAAGCACCGAGCATGGCAGTACGAGTGTGACCGCTTGCGGACTACCGCGTTCGCAAGCGGACAGTTACCGGCGTTCATACTACGGGATTCTCAAAACGACTTTGCCGAAGCTCTTTCCTTGGCTCAGCAGGCGGTACGCATCAGGGGCCTTCTCCATGGGAAAGACGCTGCCAATTACGGGACGCAAATGTCCTTTTGCGGTCCACGCCGCAAGCTGCTTCCAGGACTCGCTCATCAACTCTCGATTTGCTGACAGATAAGTCAGCCACAATCCGTGAACGCTGCTGCCCTTAGCATAAAGCAGGCGGGTGTCGAGCAACGATTTCTCCCCGGTGGCACTGCCGTAGACAATCACGCGACCGAAGTCGCGCAGACAACGAGCGCTCTTATTGGTGTGCTCGCCGCCAAGCATTTCGAATACGGCGTCAACGCCTTCGCCATGAGTCAGATCTCGGATGGCGTCTTCGTAGTCATCACGCTTGTAGTTAATGCCATGCTGCAGGCCGAGTTGTGTTGCGCGCGCGAGCTTGTCATCGGAGGATGAGGTCCCGTACATTTCCAAGCCCAGGAGTTTGCCGATCTGCACTGCTGCGGTTCCTACACCTCCGGCGACAGCGTGAATCAGAACACGAGGCGCTGCGCGGGGCTTGGCGGGAGTGAGCAACCCAGCTTTCCAGTAAGCAAGATATGCGGTGAAGTAATTGACCGGGAAAGCAGCTCCCTCTTCGACGCTCCACCCCAACGGCACTGGCCACAGCAACTGCGCCGGTGCGGCGACCAGATCGGCGAAGGCCGCCCATTGGGTATAGCCCATGACGCGCTGGCCATCGCTCTGTCTTGCGCCACAGAATTCGCGCCCGGCTATCAGCGGCGGCTTCGGAGTTCCCGGGTAGCCGCCGCTCGCGGTCATACAATCGGCAAAATTCAGTCCGCCGGCTTCGACCCGAACCAGCGTTCGACCGGCATCCGCTTCGGGCTCCGGCATGCTGCGGACCTCAAGCACTTCAGGTCCGCCCAGGCGGCTGATGACAATCGCCTTCATGGGAAAAGTCTAACAGCAACGCGGCAGTAACTTGGCCACAGCAGTTAGTTCACCTGCACTTGTGACCAGCGTAATCGTGCCCGCTTTCAGCGAGGTATATACTTCAAGGGAATATTGCTGGTTTTCCTGCCGGAGGTAAAGGCAGGGCGGAGCGCGGTTTCATAACAGTTCCCTCATAAATGCTCCGCGAGTAGATGACTGGTTCGCCGATGGCTTTCGGGAAGTGGCGGCCGGCGCGGGAACGGGTTCAACTAGCCTTACGGTCCCGGGAGGAAGCGCACGTGGACTTAATATTAGTTCGTCTTTTATTCGTTATTTTCGTTGCGATCACTTGCTTTCTGATTCAGCCGTTCGGTTTGGATCCCCGGGTGGACGCGGCAGTGGGCGCTCTGCTCGGCGTGGCGATCGTGGTTTTCGAATGGCGGCTGCGGCTGATGAGCCTCACACGGCTAATCGGAGCGGCGATCGGCAGCATCCTGGGCATTTTCGGCGCCTACCTTTTCGCCCTGGTCATCCGCAGCAGCATTCCCGCGGGGCACACCCAGAGCTTCCTGCAAATCATGGTGATGATGCTGATGGCCTACGTCGGCCTGATCGTAGGCGCGAACAAGGGCGACTTGCTAAACCTTGCGGCTCTGGGCGGAGTGTTCGGCGGGGACAAGCAATCGAAGAGGAGCTACAAGATCCTCGACACCAGTGTCATCATCGATGGGCGCATCGCTGACATCGCCGAAACCGGCTTCCTCGATGGCCTGATCGTGATTCCACAGTTCGTACTCCGCGAGTTGCAACTGGTGGCGGATTCCGCGGACTCCCTGAAACGCAACCGCGGGCGCCGCGGACTGGACATTCTTCAGCGCTTGCAGAAAGGCGCTTCGGTTCAGATCCAGATTGTGGAGGACGATTTCCCTGCAGTGCGGGAGGTTGATCTCAAGCTGATCGAATTGGCCAAACTGTATGAAGGCAAGATCATCACCAACGATTTCAATCTCAACAAAGTGGCGCAACTGCAAGGCGTGGACGTGCTGAACATCAACGAACTGGCCAATTCGCTCAAGCCGATCGTGCTGCCGGGCGAGGTCATGAAGGTGTTCGTGCTAAAGGAAGGCAAAGAATACAACCAAGGTGTGGCCTATCTCGACGACGGAACCATGGTGGTGGTGGACAACGCGCGCAAGATGATTGGCAAAACCATCGATATTTCCGTGACCTCGGTGCTGCAGACCACGGCGGGGAAAATGATCTTCGGAAAGTGGGATGAGCGGGCGGGGGCGCGAAGTGAATCACGGTCGGCAGTGGTCGTGTCTACAACGGTAGCTTCCGTCCCCAACGGCGAACCCAAGAAGCCGCAGCCCATGATGGTGGACCGGCCAGCAGAGTAGTTAGCCCTGGTTGTAGCCTCAACGCGGAGTGCTGACTGAAGTCACTTTGATAGTCTCCCCGGAACGAGAGCCGGCAATGGTGGCTCTTTGACCAGCCCATTTGCCAAGTTCGTCAGCATTTCCATCCAGTGCGTATTTCTTGTCTCCATTGACCAGCGAATACTTGGCGCCGTTTCTTACGCAGGCGAGAGTGCACTCTGCCGGACTTTTCCCTGACCCTTCGGCATGACGCGCGCCGCATTGACTGTCGGTAATAACACCAGAAAAAATCGGTCGCGCAGCCACTGGATTGGGCTCCTCTACTGCGGCGCCTGCGGGAGCAGCGGCGGCCACAACTACCGACGCTCCAGTGAATACTACCGCGAGAGCGAGCCCGGCCAGCAGCGACGCACTGGCACAAAATGTCAGTAACGAGAACCAGGAACGAGTCAGTTTCACAGTTCCTCCGATGGCGCATTTCGCCGAACCAAAACGCGGCCCATCTTGATTGCGCAACTGGAGTGCCACGCTGCGAGTGTGAGAGATGTCGGTTAAGTTGTGGCCGGTCTTACCCTTGCGGGATATGTACGGGAAGTCGCGACCGGGCTTATAGGGTAGGAGTTGCCGGGTGTGATGAAAAATGCGTATTCGGACATGCCATAGGAAGACTGAGGCAAAATGCGCCGCTCTGCTCCCTTACTGGTTGCCGGGCTGGAACATGCCCATCGCCACGAAGCGTGTGATGATTGCGGCAAAAGTCGTCCCGATTGCAAACAGAATCATGCGGTATCGTTGCCGTTGTTCTCGAAACCTGGAGGTTTGAGCAAAGATGTCCACGATGTAGGCTGCGCAGTACGCAACGTTTGCTATGACCGCCAGCAAGAACAGACCGAGGCAGAAATCGAGTGAAAGCATTTTCCTGGAGGATGGATAGCTGAGCACAAAATAGATCGCCACGATTGCGGCTAGCGCCAAGTTATAGGCGATCCGCCAAGGCTCCCAGAAACTGATAGAGTCGGTGACGTATTCTCGCAGGTCGGCGTTGTTCATGGACTCCAGAGAACACTACTCTCTGAGGCCTGATGATACTCCACGCTTTTGGCGAACAAAAGTATCCGCCCCACACCAACGCAGCAGACCCATTTGAACCTTCCAAGGCACCCTCGTATACTGACAGCCCGCCATGAAGGTAGTCGTCATTATTCCGGCTGCGGGCCTGGGCACGCGTATGGGCTCGGCTGCGAGCACGAAGGGCAAGAAGCCTGCCGCGTCCAAGCAGTTTACTGAACTCGCCGGAACCCCGATTCTGATTCACACCCTCCGCAAGTTCGCCGCCAGTGCGGAGGTGGGGGAGATTTACGTCGCGCTCCGTGCCAATGAAATCGAGGGCTTCAGCACGCGTCTGGAAAAAGAAGCTAAGGACGTGCTGAAGAAGAGAGTTCATCTGGTGGAAGGAGGTGAGCACCGGCAGCAGTCGGTGGCCCATGCCATGGCAGCGATTTCTGCGGTAGCAGATGATATTGTTCTGGTCCATGACGCCGTGCGGCCGTTTGTCACCACTGAAATCATTCATGATGTGATTGAAGCCGCGCGGAAGCATGGCGCTGCCATTGCGGGAGTGCCAGCCGTGGACACGATTAAGGAAGTGCAGCGCATGGCTGAAGGAGCGGTGATCACAGCGACGATCCCGCGGGAACGCGTGGTGATGGCGCAAACGCCACAAGGGTTCCGCTACGATGTGCTGAAGAAGGCGTTCGACGAAGCTATGGCCGATGGATTTCTGGGAACTGACGAGGCTTCGCTCGTGGAACGGTCAGGGCACGAAGTAGCGGTGGTGATGGGCTCGGCACGCAATATAAAGATCACCACGCCGGCAGATACGGAACTGGCAGAGTTCTATTTGAAAGCCGCTGATCCACGCTGATGAACGCAGATCCACGCGGCGAGTGAGGGGTGCGATTGAGAATTGGCTACGGGTGGGATTCGCATGAGTTCAAAGCAGGCATTCCGCTGAAGATTGGCGGCGTCACGTTGCCGCATACCCACGGTTTGGGCGGGCATTCGGACGGCGATGTGCTGCTGCATGCGTTGACGGATGCGCTGCTGGGTGCAGTGGCGGCTCCCGACATTGGTACTTTATTTCCGCCATCGGATGCGAAGTGGAAGGGCGCGGACTCGGCGCTGTTTTTGCGGGAGGCGCTGAAGCGGGCGCACGCCGCAGGTTATTCCATCGTTAATGTTGATTCCACGCTGATTCTGGACGCACCCAAGATTGGGCCACACACGGCGGTGATTCGCGAGAGCGTTGCGAAGCTTCTTGGTATTCCGGCTGATTGCGTCGGGCTTAAGGCGAAGACCCCAGAAGGCATGGGCACCGACAACGCTGCCATCGCGCACGCGGTGGTATTGCTGCGGGAAAAGCCTTAACCACAGAGGGCACAGAGGACCACAGAGGTTAGGCAAACCCAGCCAGACGATACAATCCCACAGTGTCGATTGCTTTCAAAGTTGAAGCCACTAGCGGCAGCGCGCGCGCAGGCCGGTTGATTACGCCTCATGGCGAAGTCGAGACCCCTGTCTTCATGCCGGTAGGGACGCTGGCCTCAGTCAAAGGTGTTTCCCAGGACGTGCTCGAAGAACTGGGCATCCAGATTCTTCTTGGCAACACTTACCACCTGTACTTGCGGCCTGGAGTCGAGCAGATCCGAAAGCTGGGTGGACTGCATCGCTTCATGGCGTGGCCGCGGGCGATTCTGACGGACTCGGGCGGCTTCCAGGTTTTCAGCCTTAATGAGTTGCGCAAGGTTACGGAAGAGGGAGTGACGTTTCGATCCCATCTGGACGGGTCCTCGCATTTCTTTAGCCCGGAAAGCGCGATGGCGGCACAGATCGGCCTCGGCGCAGACGTCATTATGGCGTTCGACGAGTGCACGGAGTATCCGGCGGACGCGGAGCGAGTGCGGCGGTCGATGGAGCTGACGCTAAGCTGGGCGCAGAGGAGCAAGAAGTATTTTGAGCAACATAAGAATGAAGTGCCTTGGAATCGGGTTAGTTTCCAGTCTCCGGTGTCAAGCCCCGATCCGAGCCAGGCGCTCTTCGGAATCATCCAAGGTGGAATGGGTGCGGCGCTAAGAAAAGAGTCGGCCGAGCGGACGCTTGAGATTGGATTCCCCGGTTACGCCATTGGAGGGCTCAGCGTCGGTGAGCCGCGCGGCCTGACCAGAGAAGTTGTTGAATCTACGCTCGAGCATTTGCCGACGGACAAGCCGCGTTATCTGATGGGAGTAGGAACTCCCGAAGAAATCGTGGTGTACGCGGGCCTCGGCATCGACATGATGGATTGCGTGTTGCCGACGCGGGCGGCGCGGCATGGCCTGCTGTTTACATCACAAGGAAAAGTGTCAATCAAGCAGTCGCGGTACGCGGGAGATGAGGGTCCGCTCGACTCAAAATGCAGCTGCCGGGTGTGTTCCCGGTATTCACGGGCGTACCTTCGGCACTTGTACGCGTCCAACGAGGTTTTGGCCCAGGTCTTGAACACCGTCCACAACCTGAGCTTCTACCTTGACACGATGCGTGCGGTGCGTCATTCTATTGCACTTGGGAGAGGGGCCCGCTTTCTCTGAGGTCTGGTCTCGGCCTAAACCTATAGACCGGCATCCCTTGTTCGTGTCCGAAGTTTAAGGAATCTCCGCCCAGGTACGCGAGAGCTCCAGCGGTAAATTGTAAAAGCAAGTGCGCTGGGTTGGGCTGACTCCCACCCCGAGTAAGGGACGAGACTCTTATATTGATGAATATACAGCACTTACTTGCGATTCAGTTTGGCGGTGGGTCGGCGGGACTCCTGGGCTTCGCGCCGCTGATCTTCATTTTCGCCATCTTTTACTTCTTGCTGATCATGCCGCAGCAGCGGCGGCAGAAGAAGTGGCAGCAGATGTTGGGCGAGTTGAAAACAGGCGACAAAGTCGTGACCAGTGGCGGCTTGCGGGGCACGATCGTTGCATTAAGGGACGATTATGTCCACTTGAGGGTTCCGCCGGATAATTTGAAGATCGAAGTGAGCCGGGCCTCGGTTTCGTCAGTTACGACCGCCGACGATGCCGGAAAGCCGGGCGACAAGACGTAGGCGGTAAGGGGTCGAAACGCATCACAATCTATTAGTGAATCCATCATTTATGAAGAAGACTTTGGGTTGGAAGATAGGCGTTATCGTGGCGACTCTGGTGGTCTTCCTGTTTGGGATCATCGGCATACCGGATAGCTGGTCGGGCAAGGGCTTGCTGGCGGCGTTGGGGAACCGTATTCACCTGGGGCTGGACCTCAAGGGCGGGACCCACCTGATATTGCAGGTGCAGGTGAATGACGCCGTCACGGTCGATTCGGACAATGCCATAGAGCGCCTGAAAACTGATTTGCGAGCACACAAAATCACCTACGCTGAGATCACGAAACCTGATCCGGTCAACCAACCGGAAAAGATTGTGCTCAAAGGCGTACCGCCTGAGTCGCGCTCGGATTTGCTCTCCATCGTGCAGGATCGGCTTCCCGAGTACGCTCTGACTTCTGGCGCGGACAACAGCTGGACAGTTGCGATGAAGCCGCAATCGCTGTCTGAACTGAAAAAGCGAGCTGTGACCCAGGCCATCGAAACCATTCGCAACCGGATTGACCAGTTGGGCGTGAGCGAACCCATTATTGAAGAGCACGGGCTGGGACAGTATCAAATCCTGGTGCAACTGCCGGGAATAGACGATCCGGCGCGAGTGAAGGACATCATGCAGTCCACCGCCATGCTGGAGATTCGCCAATCCATGGGTGGGCCTTACGCCAGCGAGCAGGCAGCCTTGCAGCAGAACAACGGAGTGCTGCCGCCGGACACGATGTTGATGCCGGGACACAGTATTGGAGCGACTACCGGGGACAGCGGTCCTGCCTGGTACCTGATTTCGCGGGCTTCGGCGGTCACCGGCCGCGATTTGCGTTCGGCAGAGCCTTCCCGTGATGAGAACGGCCAGCCGTCGGTTTCGTTCACGTTGACGGGTGAAGGCGGAAGACGCTTCGGCGCTTTCACCGGGTCCCACGTCGGGGACAATCTGGCGGTGGTGCTGGACAATAAGGTTCAGGAAGTCGCGGTCATCAAAGAGCAGATTCATGACACTGGCGTCATTAATGGACGTTTTGGCGAGCAGGAAGCCAAGGATTTGGCCATGGTTCTGCGTTCGGGTGCGCTACCTGCCGGGATCAAGTACCTCGAAGAGCGCACGGTGGGTCCGTCGCTGGGCACCGATTCCATCCGCGCCGGCGTAACCGCAGCTGTGATCGGCATGCTGGCAGTGCTGATCTTCATGCTGGTTTATTACCACGCGGCCGGCATCAACGCAGATGTCGCGCTGATTCTGAATCTGATCATTTTGCTGGGATTCCTGGGCTTCAGTGGGGCAACCCTTACGCTGCCGGGGATTGCCGGAGTGATTTTGACGGTCGGCATGGGCGTAGACTCGAATGTGCTGATCTTTGAGCGTATCCGCGAAGAACTGAGGAGCGGCAAGACGCCGCCTTCGGCGGTGGAGCAGGGATTCGGTCACGCCTGGATCACCATCGTGGATACTCACGTGACCACGATTGTGTCGGCAATCATTTTGTTTATCTTTGGCACGGGGCCAGTGCGCGGCTTTGCGGTCACTCTCAGCTTCGGATTGGGTGCCAACCTGTTCACGGCGGTGTTTGTGTCGCGCGTGATTTTTGACTGGGTGCTGAACCGAAAAGAACGCGGAGAAGCATTGAGCATTGGGTAACTGCCGGGCTTTGCTGGAGTAGGTTTGGCTGGGCGGACGTCATCGTTCGCCTCGACGTGAAATCGTAATCGTCAAGAAACGGGGTTCTGTTAGGTGGAATTCTTTCGTAATGCAGACATCGATTTTCTCGGAAAGAAGTGGTACTTTCTCGCGTTTTCTCTGGTCTTCAGCGTCGCGGGCCTGTTCTCCATGCTTTTCTGGCATGGCATTCCGTATGGGGTAGATTTCCGCGGCGGAACGCTGGTGTACGTGAAGTTCGCTCAGACGCCCGATGACAACGCCATCCGTGCGGCCATGGACCGCGCCGGACTGCGCAACGTGCGCATTCAGCGCTACGGGCAGATCAGCGGCAACGAAGTTCTGATTGGCGTCTCCGAAGCAGAGACCAACGAACAGGCACTCGACCGCAGCAAGATGTTGATCATTAACGCGCTCGAAACCAATGCCCCTCAGGACAAGCAGGATCTGAACAATGCAAGCGTGCTGGCGCTTAAGACTTACTTTCTACAGAAAGACCCGCTGCGCGCGGGAACCGACGCCGAGCAGCGTTATGCCGCGCAGGCCCAAGCCATCGTGGACTATCGCGACAAGACAAAGGGCGGCGTGCTCAACTCGTTGGACGAACTGAAAGCCGCAGCCGATCCGGCGGTAGTTGCTTCCCTGCAGGATGGCTTCTTTCTTTCCAATTTCGCGGTGCGCAACGTGGAAATCGTAGGACCACAAGTGGGCGGACAGCTACGCCGCCAGGCCCTGCTGGCTACGGTCTATTCTTTGGCGGGCATGCTGATCTACCTGGCAGTGCGCTTTGAGTGGATCTACGGCGTAGCCGCAGTAGTGACCGTCTTCCATGACACGCTGATCACGGTGGGCGCATTCTCGCTCATGAATAAGGAAATCTCGCTGACGGTGATCGCCGCCATTCTGACGCTGATCGGTTATTCCAACAACGACACCATCGTGGTATTCGACCGCATCCGCGAAAACCTGAAACTGATGCGGCGCGAGAAGCTTTCCGACATTGTGAACCGCAGCATTAACCAGACCCTAAGCCGGACCATTCTGACCGCGGGGCTGACGTTTCTCACCGTTCTGGCGTTGTATCTGTTCGGGGGCGAGGTGCTGCACGGGTTCTCCTTCGCGCTGGTGATTGGTATCCTTATCGGAACCTATTCCTCCATTGCCATTGCCGCCCCCATCCTGGTGGCCTACCAGGATTGGCGCAGTAATCAGGGGAAATCGCCGATGGAAGCAGCCTCCCGCAAGGAAAGCAACCGCGGTGAGAAGGTGAAAGCCAAGGTATAAGGCCGCAAGCCGCTGGTGATGACTGCACAAGTTTGTGATTGACGGGCATTTGAGGTAGTATTCTGCGGCCTTCAATTCAGGCTTTGTAAAGTGGGTCTGGGAGCAAAGAGGAGGCAGTCGGTGTCTAAGAAGTAGTTGGGGGCAGGAGGGACATTTATGTTTGAAGACAGCCTCATCGAATCGGGCGGCAGGCTGACAACCAAGCGGGGAATGACCACCACACTTTCGTTTGTTTTTCAGATGGTGTTGGTGGGGATTCTGGTGTTGATTCCGCTGCTGTTTACCGAGGCCCTTCCTAAGACCCAGTTGATGACCTTCCTGGTAGCTCCTCCACCTCCGCCTCCACCGCCGCCGCCTCCGGCCGCAGCTATAAAAATTGTGAAACAGGTCCAGACCGACATCGTAAACGGACAACTTCGAACCCCTACCAAGATTCCAGAGAAAGTACAGATGATTAAGGAAGATGAAGCGCCGCCACCGGTGATGTCGGCCAGCGGCGTAATCGGCGGCGTCCCCGGCGGTGTACCGGGCGGACAGATGGGCGGGGTAATCGGCGGAATTATTAGCTCAACCCCTGTGGCTGTGCCCAAGGCCGTCAACCCGCAGCGTATCCGTGTCTCCCAAGGCGTGACCCAGGGGATGATTATTCGCAAGATCCAGCCGGCCTATCCACCCCTGGCCCGGCAAGCGCGCATCCAAGGGCCTGTGGTGCTGCAAGCCGAGATTGGCAAGGATGGGTCCATCCAAAACTTGCGGCTGATCAGCGGGCATCCGATGCTGGCTCCGGCAGCGATTGAGGCCATTAAGCAGTGGAAGTACAAGCCCTACATTTTGAATGGTGAGCCGGTAGAGGTAGAGACCACGATCACGTTTAATTTCACGCTGTCGGGAGGGTAATCCGGCAGCCGGCACTAGACCAAGTTCCAGGAGGAAAGCAACTCATGTTCGTAGCCAACTTAGCAACTCACACTCTTAGCAGCGTGTCCCCCATGGCGATCTGGTTTTTCCAGGATCAGGCGGTAGGTTTCGACCCGATTTCGCTATGGAAGCAGATGGGCATTCTGGCGAAAATCGTTGTTGTAATCCTGTTCATCATGTCCGGATGGTCGATCGGCGTGATGATCGACCGCTGGATGGCATTCAGCGCGGCACGCAAGCAATCGCGGGCGTTTGCTCCGGCGGTTGCGGGAGCACTGCGCGACGGCAAGATTGATGAAGCCATCAAAGTGGCGGAACGCAACAAGAAAAGCCATTTGGCCAAAGTAGTGACTGCCGGCCTGATGGAATTCCGTGCCCACCAGGACAGTGCGGACATCCCGGGCGAGACCATTGAAGCCTCCAAGCGCGCACTGGAGCGCACCGAGGCCATCGTCCACGCCGAGTTGAAGCGTGGTCTGGGCGGACTGGCCACCATCGGCTCAACGGCTCCATTCGTGGGTCTGTTTGGCACGGTAGTCGGCATTCTGAATGCGTTCAGAGAAATCGCCACCAGCAAGACCACCGGTTTAGGCGCTGTCGCCGGCGGTATCTCCGAGGCGTTGGTGACCACAGCCGTCGGATTGTTCGTGGCCATCCCGGCGGTTATGATGTTCAACTATCTGACCGGTCGTGTGGAAGCGTTCGACGTGGAGATGGACAATTCATCGAGCGAACTGATTGACTATTTCTTGAAGCGCCGCGGAATAGCTCGCCGGTCCTAAAGCTTGACGCAGGACTGGGCTTGACGAACCAGAGTTGCTGATCCGGCGTCGGGCGCTTGCCTGCCGCCGGAAGCCTCCCGAGCCGGGACTGGAACTGCGGGGGCGAAGGTCACGAAGAAGATTGGATTCTTAATATGGCAATTTCAAAACGCAACGAGGGTGCCAAGGTCAACTCGAACATTAACGTCACGCCCATGGTGGATGTGATGCTGGTGCTGTTGATTATTTTCATGGTCATCACGCCTATGTTGCAAAACGGCGTGAGCGTGGACTTGGCCCAGGTGAACAATCCAGAGCGGATGCCGGACGCCGAAAAAGAAGACGCCATGGTTGTGTCGGTGATGCGCGATGGCACGGTTTACTTCAGAAGCGATAAGATTCCCGTGGATCAACTTACGCAAAAAGTCAAGGACCGTCTCGTCAGTCAGCAGGATAAGCGAGTGTACGTAAAGGCGGATGCCCGCGCCAGGTTCGGAGCCGTGGTCGCGGTAGTGGACAACGTCCGGGCTGCCGGCGTGGACGAGTTGGGCTTGTTGACCGATCAGAAGAAGACAGGTCTGGGAGCTCCGCGCGCGACTACGGGCGGGCAATAACCAGCATCAGAGGAGATCTACTATGAGTATGGCAGTTGGCTCCGGCGGGGGCCAGAACGCGGACATGAATGTCACCCCGCTCATTGATGTGCTTCTCGTGTTGATCATTATTTTCATGGTCATAAACCCGCCTCAACCCAAGGGATTGGACGCCCTCGTGCCGCAACCGCCCCCGCCGAACGCGCCTAAGAACAATACCCCGGACCGAACGATCGTGGTGCAGTTGATTGATCGCGGGGTAGGGAATGAGCCGGGAGTCAAGATCAACAACGAAGATACGACCTGGGACGGCTTGGGCGCGCGCCTGGCGGATATCTTCAAGACTCGCGCCGAGAAGGTGATGTTCGTCAAAGGCGACGACAATGTGCCCTTTGCCGATGTGGCCAATGTGATCGATATCGCCCACGCCTCGGGCGTCGATAAGGTGGGGTTGATCACCGCTAAGATCGAAGCCGGGGGTTAGCGTCAGGCCGGGGCTTACTCCCGGAGGATCATCTGCGCTTCGGACACCGTTTAGACGCAGGACACCGCAGCCGCCGTCTGGTTTCGCGTGTTGGCTGTTCATGTAGCATCGGTTCGCGAATTCAGGGCTGTGAAGCAGTTCTTCAGGATTCCTGGCATGGGAGACTTATAACGCAATGAAAAACTGCATACGAGTGCTGGCGCTCGCGGCGGTTGGCCTGGTTCTGTTCTCTAGCATTGGTTGCGACAAATTGAAAGCTCGCGACCAGCTCAACAAGGGTGTGTCCTCCTACAAGAACGCCCGATATGAGGAGGCCATTGCCCACTTCCAGCAAGCCGTAACCCTGGATCCCAAGCTGCTGAATGCGCGTCTCTACCTGGCGACGGCGCTGACCAATCAATACATTCCCGGAGTAGACACGGACGATAACAACCGCGTTGGCCAGCAGGCGGTAGACGAGTTTAAAAAAGTGCTGGAGACGAATCCCGGCCATGATCAGAAGGTCACAAGCCTCAAGGGTATTGCTTCGCTGTACTTCAATATGAAAAAGCTGGACATGGCGAAAGAGTACAACCACAAAGTCGCAGAGTTGGACCCCAACGATCCCGAGGCCTATTACTCGATCGGTGTGATTGACTGGACTCAGACCTACGCGCCGCGCATGGAAGAACGTGCCAAGCTGGGGCTGAAACCGGAAGAGCCACTGAAAGACAAGAAAGTGTGCGCGGCGCTCAAAGACAAGAACTGGGCGAACGTGATGGATGGCATCGACGCTCTGGGCAAAGCGATGCAATTGCGCGAAGAGTACGACGACGCCATGGCCTACATGAACCTGATGTATCGTGAAAAGGCAGACCTGGAATGCGACGACCCTGCCGCGCGCGCAGCCGATCTGAAGACTGCCGACGAATGGGTGGACAAGACGATGGCGGCCAAGAAAGCCAAAGCCGAAAAGCAGCCGGGACAAGAGGGCGGCATCACCCTGGACCAGCCAAAGTAGTGTTCCCGATGGATGACGACCCCTTCCGGCCCGGAAGGGGTTTTGTTTTGGGTGATGAAAAGCCTCCCAGGTCGTCGAAAGTATCAATACCTGAACCATGTTCAAGAAGATCCTAATCGCCAACCGTGGGGAAATTGCAGTGCGGGTCATTCGCGCCTGCCGCGAGATGGGTATTACGTCGGTTGCGGTGTTCTCTGAGGCCGATCGCGCTTCCCTGCACGTGCTGAAGGCGGATGAGGCCTATTCCATTGGACCCGCGGCTGCGACGGAATCCTATTTGAACTTCTCCAGGATTTTGGAAGTCGCGACGCGGTCCGGCGCGGACGCCATCCATCCCGGGTACGGATTCCTCTCGGAGAATGCAAAGTTCGCCCGGGCCTGCTCCGATGCGGGCATTAAGTTCATTGGTCCAACCGCTGGTGCCATGGATGCAATGGGTTCAAAAACGCGGGCACGCCAAGCCATGGAGAAGGCTGGCATCCCGTTTGTACCTGGATCTTCACGCGGCTTGGATTCGGCGGAGCAAGCCGTGCAAGTGGCGGACGAGATCGGCTATCCCGTCATGCTGAAAGCGGCCGCCGGAGGCGGTGGCAAGGGAATGCGGCTGGTGCATCGGCGGGAGGATCTGGCAGCGGCATTGGATGCCGCTCGTAGCGAGGCCCAGCGGGCCTTTGGCGACGCCGAAGTGTACATCGAGAAAGCTATCGTGAATCCCCGCCATATCGAAATGCAGATACTCGCCGACGAGCAGGGCCACACGGTCTATCTCGGGGAGCGCGAGTGTTCCATTCAGCGGCGTCATCAGAAGGTGCTGGAAGAATCCCCTTCCGTCGTTGTCGATGCCGATATGCGGCGGCGCATGGGCGAAGTGGCAGTCCGGGTCGCCGAAGCCGCGGGCTACACCAACGCTGGCACCATCGAGTTTCTTGTCGATCAGCAGAGGAACTTTTATTTCCTCGAAATGAATACGCGTTTGCAGGTGGAGCATCCGGTGACCGAGCTGATAACCGGGCTGGACCTGGTTCACCTGCAAATTCGCATCGCGGCGGGGGAGAGTCTCCCATTCAAGCAGGAAGACATTGCCATTCGCGGCCATGCCATTGAGTGCCGCATCTATGCCGAGGATCCCGAGCAGAATTTCTTCCCTAGCCCGGGAAAGATCACTCTGCTGGCGGTGCCTTCCGGCCCGGGAATCCGCGAGGACAGCGGCATGTACGAAGGTTGGACGGTGCCCATCGACTACGATCCCCTGCTGGCCAAGCTGATCAGCTACGGAGCGGACCGGCAACAGGCAATTGCCCGAATGCGGCGCTCGCTCCACGAATACTTCGTGGGAGGCATCAAGAGCAATCTTTCACTCTTCCGGCGAATTCTGGACGATAAAGACTTTCAGGAGGGCAAGCTGGACACCGGCTATCTGGATCGCTTGTTGACGTCCGACGCGGGCGAAGTGCAGAAGCCAGAAGCTGAGGTCGCAGCGATTGCCATCGGAGTGTTCGCGATGCTCGACTCCGAGGGGGCCGACAACGGCGAACTGGCGCACCCGGTATCCGGCTGGAAGAGGATGGCAAGGGCAGAGGCATTGCGGGGCGTGGAGTAGTCAGACGTGAATACAATCGTCCAGATCGACGGTAAGGAATACCGGCTAAAGCTGGAGCGGGCGGCAGGAGGCTGGGTGTGTGTTCTCGATGGGCGCGAGATGATCGTCGATGCCGTGGTCGTACGGCGCGACGTGCTTTCGCTGCGAATCACCGGACGGGTCTATGAAGTCAAGCGTGAAGCCAGTGTTACTGGCACACATTTGTGGGTCGGCCACACGCCATACGCTGCCGAGTGGCGAGATCCGAGGTCGTTGCGAGGCCGGAAGAGGAACGCGGCAGATGACGAAAGCCCCAAGAAGCTGATCGCACCCATGCCGGGCAAAGTGATCCGCATCCTGCTTCAGGAGAAAGCTCAGGTCGAGGCCGGTCAGAGCGTCCTGGTGATGGAAGCCATGAAAATGCAGAATGAGATCAAGTCGCCCAGAAAAGGCACGATCCAGAAGATCCCGGTAATCGAAGGCGCGAATGTAAACGCCGGCGACGTGCTGGCAATTGTGGAGTGAGACGGCTACTGCACGCCGTTGCCTTGCAGAATCTTTTCGGCGTAATAGTTTTCCACCTTGGCTTGATCGCGCAAGACTTCGTAGTACGCCGATTTCAGAAGCTGTTCGCGGCGATCACGGAGCTGGGAGCGGACGGCCTCCTGCACCCGGGGATCCGCCAGTTCACGTTGCCCCGCAGGTTCCTTGGCGATCAGCTTCACCACCCGGAAACCGACCAGTTGTTTGGTCAAGGGATTCATGACCGTGATAACCGGGCTGTACTGACCTGGTTTGAGTTTCATCACTGTGTCACGAGTCACAGGGTCGGTATTCTTCAGGGATGACTCGGGAGCGAAACCCAGATCGCCGCCGTTGCCTGAAGTCTCCGGGTCTTCGGAAAGATTCATGGCCAGAGTGGCAAAATCGTCACCACTGTCGAGCCGGTTCAGAATCATCTGAATCTTCTTACGGGCGTCAGCCTCGTTCTGCGCTTTATCATTCTTCAGGTTGTGTACCTGGGGATTGGGGGCGGTGGTCACAAAGATGTGAGCCAGATGGTACTGCGGCTCAATCAGATTAAATTCCGCTTTGTGGGCGTTGTAGTAGCTGGTAACGTCCTGATCGGAAATGTTGATCTTGGAGGTCACTTCCCTGTTGAGCACCTTGTCGACGGTGAGCGAACGGCGGAGATCGCGCTTGAAGTCGTCCACCGTAATTTTCTTCTCGGTGAGCCGGGCATCGAATTCTTCCTTGGTATAAGGCGACTTGATCTCGTTGAGTTTGCGTTCCACTTCATCGTCGGTGGCCAGCAGGCCGAGCTTCTCGGCGCGGCGCATCAGAATCTCGTTGTCAATCAACTCGCGCAGGATGCTCAGGCGCAAACTGGTGGCTTGCTCACCCACCGGCTGCTGCTGTTGCGTTCCGGAAGTCTGGTTCTGGTAGTACTTCTCCACGTCAGTGCGATAGATTTTGCGGCCGTCCACGGAGGCGGCGACATCGTTGCCCACCTGCTTGGTCCCGCACCCGATGCCGGTGGCGAGCAGCAACGCAATTGCGGCTAAGGACAGCCTGCGACGAGATGGCAAGTTAGTCTTCACTCGATTTTCTCCGCACTTTCTGGGACGTCTTACTCAGCCACGGTTCTGCGGCTACTTGCTGGACGTTTGCGACCCACCCGGCGCTGCCGGGGCGGGTCGGGCGGGTACGGGAACACCGGCTTGTTGCAGTGCCGCATCCAGCACCGTACGGAATTCCGCCGCCGAAACCACTCCATCGATTTCCTGCCCATTGACGAAGATCGTGGGGGTAGCGTTCACACCCAAGGTATCGCCCTCGCGCAGCGAAGCCTTGATGGCATCGTCGTTCTGCGCCTTGATGCAGGATTGCAGCTTAGTTTGGTCCACTTCGTGTTTCTGACCTTGCAGCGTGGTCATACGGTCCAACGCCGCGAATTGCAGATCGCGCGTCTGACCCGCCGCGCTGACCTCGCGCTGATTGGCATGGAGGTAGTCGGCCAACTCCCAGTAGGCATCGCTGTTCTGAGCGGCCAAACAATTGGCATCGACCGCAGCATGCATGGCCCAGGGATGAATCTCTGCCAGCGGATAGTCTTTGTACACAAATTCCACCCGGTCGCCGTATTCTTTCAGTATCTCCGGGAACAGGGTCTGGTGCATGCGGGAGCAGAACGGACACTGGAAGTCGTCGTAGTTGACCACCACTACCTTGGCGTCCTTCTTGCCGCGAATCGGGCGATCGCCAACGCTGATTTTCTTCACATTCTCAGCATACGGGTCCTTGGTAAGGTCGAGTTTGGTCATCCGCAACAGGGTCTTGCCGTCCTTGGAGAGAAGGAAGTCGTATTCGGCTTTCTTTTCGGGGCTGTCCATGTGGACAGTAAGCGCGTCATAACCCACAAACTCGCTGGTGCGAAGCGGCCCCACCGTGATTTTCACCGCGGCAGGTATGGAATAGTAGCTACGCACCTGACGTTCGATACGCATTGCCTGGTCAGGAGGCGCCGCCGATTGCGCGGAGCAACCCAGACAGACCAGCACGAGGACAAAAATGGAACGCCGCACCAACATCGCTAGAAACCGCCTGTAAATTGGATGCAAAGCAAGATTATCTCATACGAAGCAGAGTTGACACGGCTCGTGAACGCATTCCGTCGCGAGTGACGGAAGCGGATCCGGGCTTGCACGCAATTCGCCTACTGGCAACAGCAAGCCAAGAGTCCAGAGCCGGACCCTTGAAACGGGGAAAGCCTCAAAATAATCTTTCCGCCCGCCTCAAATTGCCCAGCGACCCCAGATTGGCCAGCGCAAAAGTGAAGCGATATTGATTTTCGTTCCGTACCGAACCCAAAGCAAAGCGACGAAATTCAACATTGAATCCGCAGCAGTCCCAGTTGTAGGTGGTTTGCACCGCTGCGTATTGCACGAATCCCAGATCCGCGTCGAAGCCGAGGTTGGTGGCGGCGCTAAATCCCTGTTTGCCGGTGTGGCCATAGCCCAGCAAAAGACGGAACTGGTTGAACGCTTGCGGCGAAGGCGGCGCGCTGCTATTAGCGCTTTCCGGGGGTACTTGGAGGAAGGCATCGCCTCCGCCGAGCGTGAATGGTCCCAGCCGGTAGTTGACCAACACGGTGCTGGCGGTCATGTGGCCAAGGGTGAAGTCGTAGTCCATATCCCACTCGACATCGGTCTTGGCGCTGGTCTGAATACGAAGGCGCGAAATCAGGGGCGACAGATGGCGCGCCGAGCTTAGAAAGGCGATGCCGGTCAGATCAATGGTGCTGGTTAGTACATTGCTCCGGCCCGGGGACAGAGCGTTTCCGAATGTAGGATTTAGAAAGTATTTTTGTGCCAACTCCCAAGTAACAACTTCCCGCACCTGAGTTCCGTCCTCGCAAGGCGCATCGACGGGCGTTTGTTGCCGCTCCCACGACACGGGGCTGTGGGGAACTGCACCCCCGAGGAACAGGGCCGGCATGCCCGGCTGGCCGCAGTCTGGTTTACTGGAAGTTCGCCTGGCGTAGAGCCGCTGCACAACGCCGTATTCCACTTCATCGGTGTTGCTGAGAATGTCGCGCTGATCGAAGCGCAGAATGTTGGCGAAGTTACTGACCCCGGTGACGTAGGTATAGACCGCACGCGGCTCGATCACGTGTTTCCACTTCCGCCCCAGGAACTCATGGTCAAAGAGCCGGCTCAAGGCCGGAGGCCGAACTTCGAGGGAAGCGTCGAAAGACTTGCGGTTGATACTGTCGGAAACCGCCAGTCTTTCCTCATTATTCGGGGAGCCTTGAAGGTGAAGAACCCGAAGGTACTGGGTGTAGGCGGTGTCCCGGACAGAGAGCTCGGGCCGGAATGACCACCCGCCCAACTGTAACGGCAGAGACAGACTTGGACTGAGGTCGAAACGCCCGACCAAGGGAGCAGTGCTGAAAGGGGGAGCAGTGCTGAATGAGGGATCACTACGGGAAAGGCCTTCCAGCGCCGCGTCATACGACCAGTAGAAAGGAGACCGCCCCAGCGGCCGATCAACACTTGACAGCTCCACTCCGGGAGCATGAAAGATGGTAATGACATCGCCGGGAGTTGAGCTTTCGAAATCCTGGTAGCGGTGGACAGAGAAATTGTAGAAAAAGCCGCGCGTGGCATTGGAGAGAAAGGCATCGGACTTCACTTCAGAATTGACGGCCTGGGTGAACGTGTCGCTAAAAGCGAGGCGAAAGACAAATGAACTCAGATAGTCGATGTCGGCCACTCCGCGGAAGTTGTGGCCCAGTTCGCCCTCTGCCGTCAGATGCACTTCCTCACCCCCTTGATTTACGTGGGGATCACCATAGCCGCGATCGAGTACGCTGAAGTAATTCAGATCTACGAACGAGGTATCGCTGGGGCGGGCCCGAAACTCGCCCTGCGGCGCCCATCCTCGCTTAGAGAAGTATTCGGCCCCAATGTGAGCGTCCATGCTGCGATTGATTGCCCAGAACACGGACTCCCCGAAAATAGTGCCCTTGGTGGAAGAAAACCCGAGGTTGGGGATGAGGAAGCCGGTTTGCCGGGGCAGGGTCTCAGCCGGAAGTGTGGCAAATGGGAAATAAAGAATCGGAATGCCTTCAATGGCAAAAGTGCTACGGTAGATTTTTGCAGTTCCACCGACCTCGACCACAACCTCATGGGCATGAAAGTCCCACTTGGGGCGCGGCAGGTTGCAGGTGGTCACAACCCCGTCGTAAACCTTGTAATGATCCGGTCCATTTTTCTCGACTGCGGCCCCGCTGAAGACAAACGGATTTGACGAAGTGAGCATAAGCCGGCGGCCATGGAGCTGCATGCCGATGCTGCCAGTCACGGTCTCGAATCTTCCGATCTCGGAACGCAGGTTATAGGTTCCGCGGCTGGCTTGGATGTGTTCATCATTGGGGCCGCCTTCGAGCATCACGTGACCCACAGCCTTCGAGTCGCCAGTTTCAGAGTTATAGGAGACTTCGTCGGCGCGCAGGACATAGGTCCCGTAGTGAATTTCGGCGTTCCCGTGTAGCTGGTAGAGGGTGCCTTGCCTCTCCTGCTGAAGCGCGGTGATGGTGACCTCATCCTCACGGACGGGTGAGGTGGTGTGGGGCAAATCCTGAGCGGAAGTGGAAGGGAAAAGTGACTGGCTGGTAACTAGGGGAACAGCGAGTATCAGGTGACAGACGAACGTCGCCGTGATAAGAAATCGTGTGCGGGAACTCATCGGAAGCGCACGAACTTCCCCGGAGCGGACTCCACTCGGGGGTACGGTGACGTTAGCACGGAGACGGCCTCACAGGCAAAGTTGGAAGGCATTTCCATTCCCGCGAAGGTGCTGGGTTGGCTGCTAATTTCAACCTGCGATGAAATCCTTGTTCCAACTCGATGCGGACTCGGCGCCCAGGCCAACCCCGACGCTGATTGATCCTGAAGCATTCGATGTCAGCGAACAGCAATTTGCTGCCAGCCTGGAGGGGAAGGCGGCTCCGTCGCCGCCTCGATTTGTTTTGGAACACTCCACACCGCCAGCGAGTTCGCTCGCCGATGACCATTCATCGCCGATAGTGCCGGAGTGCGGGAGAGTAGAGGACGAAGTCGCAGCTGAAGCAGTAATGACCGGCCCGGACCGCGAAGGCATGAAAGGCGACGCGGCCTCGCTTGCGGGTTTTTGCCAACCGACAGAGCCAGACTCTTGGCGCCGGGAAGTGACGGCCCGGGTCAATTACCATCGGAGTAAGCGTCCGCGCGCGCCACGTTATCCCTCATTGCAGTTGAGGTTTGAATCGGCAGAGTCCTCGATGATGGCGCAGCCCGCCATCAGCCAGCCGAGGGACATTGCTACCTGCGGCCAATTGGCCATTACCATGGATCCCGAGCCGGTTCAGGTCATGGAGTCGCAAACCACGCACCCGGCACACGACGACTCCACCGCCGCCCCGCCGGAAGGTGCTACCAAGATTTTGGCCTTCCCTCGTTCGGCGTCAATGCCGCCGATTACAGTGGAAGAGCTGGCGGAGCCAGTGTTTAACCGGCCACGCATCTTGGAAGTGCCCGAGGTCTTGCCTCCTCCTCCTGCTCTCGGCGGCATTTCGATTGAGTCATCGGAAGAGCCTAAGGACGAACGCCGAGCCGGTTTCGAGTTACCGCTGAAACCCGCGCGGCTGACGCGGCGGATTCTGGCGGGAATGGCTGATGCGCTGGTCGTCGTGGCCTCGTTCGGCGCCTTCGCATACATATTTTTCCGGATCACGGCGATCGTGCCTCCGCTGCGGCAAGGGGTAGGCGTGGCTGCGGCTCTGCTGGCGGGGTTCTGGTCAGCTTACCAGTATCTTTTCCTGGTACACGCCGGAAGCACTCCGGGATTGAAGTTGGCCAAGCTCGAATTGAGCCGGTTCGACGGCCGCCCGGTTCCCCGCAGGCTCCGCCGCTGGCGGGTGCTGGCGTCAGTGCTTTCCGGGCTGTCTCTGGCTCTGGGATACGCCTGGTGCTTTTTGGATGAGGATGAACTGTGCTGGCACGACCGGATCACACATACCTCTATGGCGCCGAAGGCAGGGAAAGCCGCTCCCGAAGTCACCCCTCACGGATAAGTCTATCCCAATGTGTTAAATTTCTAAGTTTGCGTTCGTTCCAGCCTACGGGCATGTCATCTCCCACACAAAACGTTACACGTCCGGCGGTCAAGGTCTTCGTCGCCACCACGGTGATGCTGACGTTTATCTCTTTCTGGCGGGCGTCGGCCATCGTGCTCGCCGACCTGGCTTCCTCGGCCTATTACGCCGGTGGCGATGCCGAGAAAGTCATCGGCAAGAGTGCACCCTGGTTCATCCTCGCGGTCATGCTGTTCAGCTATGCGGTGCGGGCGCTCTATATCGAATCCAGCAGCATGTTTGTCCGCGGCGGCGTGTACCGCGTGGTGAAGGAAGCCATGGGCGGAACCCTGGCCAAGATCTCGGTTTCTGCCCTGCTCTTCGATTACGTTTTGACCGGCCCCATAAGCGCGGTCTCTGCGGGACAGTATCTGGCTGGTTTCATTGGGGACATCGCCCGCTACCTCGGCCACCCCTTGCAATCCTTTCCCGACAATACCTTCGCAGCTGGGTTTGCCTGCATCGTGGTTTGCTACTTCTGGTGGAAGAACATTCAGGGCATCCACGAATCGAGCCAGAAGGCGCTGCAGATCATGATTATCACGACGGTGATGGTAGTGATCCTGATCGTATGGTGCACCATCACCATTCTGCGTGGCCCCATCCACCTCCCGCCGAATCCACTCCAGCCCGGGGTAGTGCCGATTACCCGGGAATCGATGGGCTGGTTGCACGGCACCTGGGTCAGCCATCTGACCTGGATCATTCTGTTTGTAGGATTCGGACATTCCGTTCTGGCGATGAGCGGCGAGGAGACGCTGGCGCAGGTCAACCGTGAGATCGAGCATCCCAAGCTGAAGAATCTGGAGAAGACCGGGCTGGTGATTTTCGTGTACAGCCTGCTGTTCACGTCGCTGGTTTCGTTTTTCGCGGTGATGATGATCCCGGACAAGGTCAGGCCCGATTACTTCGCCAATCTGATCGGTGGAATTGCCATGTATCTGGCAGGCCCGATTGTGCTGAAGCTGTTGTTTCACGGGTTCGTGGTGGTGGTGGGAGTTCTGATTCTGGCAGGCGCGCAGAATACTTCCATTGTTGGCGCTAACGGCGTGCTGAACAGGGTGGCGGAAGATGGCGTTCTCACCGACTGGTTTCAAAAGCCCCAGCCCAAATATGGCACCAGCTACCGCATCATCAACATGATCGTCGGCATGCAACTGCTGACCATCATCCTGAGCAAAGGGAATGTCTACGTGCTGGCAGGGCTGTATGCGTTTGGAGTGATCTGGAGCTTTGCGCTGAAGTCCTTAGCGGTGCTGGTGCTGCGCTACACCGAGCCGGAGAATCGCCAATGGAAGGTTCCAGGGAACTTCCACCTGTTCGGCAAGGAAGTGCCCGCTGGATTGATTGTGATCTCCGCCGTGTTGCTGACCACCGCGTGCGTGAATTTGCTCACCAAGACTGAAGCCACTATTGCCGGAGTCACGTTCAGCGCGGTGTTTTTCGCCATTTTCGCCTATTCCGAGCATAAGGTAACTCAGGCTCGGCACGGCAAACCGGAGAATCTGGATCAATTCCGGGTGTACGGGAACCAGGAACTGGGCAGCGGAGCGCTAGGGGTTCGTCCGGGGAATGTCTTGGTGGCTGTCCGCGACCCGCGGAATCTCTACTACTTGAATGACGTCCTCCGGACTACAGATACGTTGCGGCAAGATGTGGTGGTGATGACGGCCCGTCTCTACCATCGTGAACACACGTTCAGCGGGAGCGCCGTGGTGGAAGCGTCCAGCGTCTTCGATCATTATGAACAGGAGCTATTCACTGCGGCAGTTGCGGTTGCGGAAAAAGAAGGCAAACCGGTTTCACTCCTGGTAGTACCGGCGGCCGATGTCTTCGAGGCGATCATCCTGACCGCGCAACGGCTGGATTCGAGCCGCATCGTTTGCGGGCTTTCGAACAAATTGACCAGCGATGAGCAGGCCAAGCTCACCGGGGATGCATGGGAAAAGCTGCCCGAGCCGCGGCCACGGCTGACGGTCGAAGTCCACGAGCCCAATGGCAAGCTCCATGAATACCTGCTGGGGCCGCATGCCCCGCGAATGCGCCCACAAGATCTGGAGTTGATGCACAGCCTGTGGCGCGAGATTACTTCCGATCCCAAGTATGCCGGGGCGCATCACTACCACATTGTGGCGCTAGCCCTCGAAGAGCTGAAGCGCGAGTTGACCACCGAACAGCGTGAAGAGCTGTTGGCAAAGCTGCTGGATGAGATGCATCGCGACCTGCCGGAGTGCTAAGTGGGGCGTTCCCTACCTGTCAGGATTTCTTGAGGATGCCTTCCAATGCTGATCGCAAATCCGAATGTTGGAATCTGTAGCCGCTCGACGACAGCTTGCCCGGCTGCACTCGTTGGCTGGCCAGCAGGAGTTCGTCCGCCATCTGACCGAAGGCCAGGCGCGCAGCAAACGCCGGCATTGGGAAAATTGCAGGACGATGCAGGACAGCAGCCAAGGTCTTGGTAAGTTCCGCGTTACGGACAGGATTGGGTGAGACCATGTTAACCGGCCCGCTGATCGAATCGGTCGTCATCAGGTGCTGGATCGCGCTGACCTCATCCCGCAAATCTATCCATGACATCCACTGACGGCCACTGCCGACGATGCCGCCAACACCCATGCGAAACGGAGGCAGCATTTTCCGCAGCGCACCACCGCCGGCGCTTAGGACGATGCCAGTACGAATCTGCACGGCGCGGATTCCGCCGTTCTTCACAGATTGCGCAGCCGCTTCCCATTGGCGGCAAACTTCTCCGACGAACCCCCCTCCCGACGGACTAGTTTCGAGCAAACTCTCTTCGCCGCGATCTCCGTAATACCCGATGGCTGAGGCGCAGATAAAAACTCGGGGGCGTTGTTGGGCCTTGGTCAGAGCATTCGCCAAATGCCGTGTGGCGGGAACGCGGCTGTCGATGATGCGACGCTTCTTGGCTTCGGTCCAGCGGCCAACGATGGATTCTCCGGCGAGGTGAACGACGGCGTCGAATCCCGAGACGGACTCCGGCGGCAGCGGCTCAGCAGGATCCCACGAGATTTGGTCGGGTGTGGTGGCCACGCCGCGGACCAGGCGTTTTACTTCGTAGCCGCTCGACCGCAACGCAGGTAGCAGAGCGCTTCCGACCAGTCCCGATGAGCCGCTGACGAGAATTTTCAGAGCCATGGGGTGTGCCTTCGATAACTCTATCAGGTCAATTGATAGACAGACCCCCGACAATTGAACTGCCTGACTGTGAATCGCTTACTGCCTTAGAACGAGCCCGCGACGAGCTGCGTCGCGCGCCTCTGACGGTATAATTCAACGCAGGACGGCCGTTCGCACCGCGCTTTCAACCCCTTTCGGCGGTCCTAGTTCGACATGGCGACCCTACGTGAACAGATCGCGACCACCACACTCACGGTGACCAAGTTCCGCGAGCTGATGCGTACTCTGCGCGCCAATCGCCCCAACGACGACCTGGAGTTGGTGCGGAAAGCTTACGAGTATTCGCAGAAACACCATTCCGGACAGAGCCGCGCATCGGGTGAGCCTTATCTGGTGCATCCCCTCGGAGTGGCATTGGTGCTCGCGGAAATGAAGATGGATCCGGTTGCAATCGTAGCCGGCCTACTGCACGATTCGGTGGAAGACACCTCGGTAACAATTGTCGATATTCGTAAAGAGTTCGGCGAGCAGGTTGCCCACATCGTCGAAGGCGTCACCAAGATCAGCCAGATTGACTTCGCCTCCCGCGAAGAGCAGCAGGCGGAAAATCTCCGCAAGATGATGCTGGCCATGGTCGACGATATTCGCGTAGTGCTTATCAAGCTGGCCGACCGCCTGCACAACATGCGCACGCTTGAACATCTGGAACCGGAAAGGCAGCAGAAGATCGCCAAAGAGACGCTGGAGATTTACGGTCCCATCGCTCACCGGCTGGGCATGGGCAAGATTCGCGGCGAACTCGAAGACCTGGGATTCCGCTACCTGGATCCCATCACCTACGAGCAAATGCACAAAGCTGTGGAGGCGCGCCGCAAGAAAGGCGAGCAGTTCCTGGCGCGAGTAGAGCATGTGCTGCGAGACAAGTTGAAAGAGGCGGGCATCACCGCCGAAGTGGAGAGCCGCATCAAGCGCCTGTTCAGCATTCACAAGAAGCTGGTGCGGCAGAAGATCAACGTGGACCAGGTGTACGATCTGTACGCCATGCGGGTCATCACGCAATCGGTGCAGGATTGTTACGCCGTGCTGGGTATTGTGCACAACGTGTGGCGGCCAGTACCGGGCCGGATCAAGGACTTTATTGCCATGCCTCGGCCAAATTTCTACCAGTCGCTGCACACCTCGGTGATCACCGAGGACGGCACCCCTTTTGAACTTCAGATTCGCACCGAAGAGATGCATCGCATGGCCGAGGAAGGCATCGCCGCTCACTGGAAATACAAAGACGGTCCGGTGTCGGCGCAGGATGAGCAGCGTCTGGCGTGGCTGCGGCAGGTGGTGGAGTGGCAGCGGGATGTTTCTGATCCGACAGAGTTTCTCTCCACGCTGAAGATCGACCTGTATCCCGAAGAGGTGTACACCTTCACTCCCAAGGGCAAAGTTGTTGTTATGCCGCGGGAATCAACGCCAATCGATTTCGCTTATTCCGTCCACACCGAAGTCGGACACAGTTGCGTGGGCGCTAAGGTGAACGGTCGCATGGTGCCACTGCGGCATCGGCTGCACAGCGGCGATATCGTCGAAATTCTCACCGCACCCGGACACAAGCCCAGCCGCGACTGGCTGGGAGTGGTCAAGTCGTCACGGGCTCGGCACAAGATCAAGCACTGGCTGAATATTCATCAGCGAGAACGCGCCGTCGAGATTGGGCGCAAGCTGATCGAGAAAGAGGCGCGCAAATATCGCGTTGCACTGAAGGAAATCAAAGACGAAGAACTGCAGAAGATTGCATCCGACTACGGGCTGGGCCAGCCCGATGATTTGATGGCGGGAATCGGATACGGAAAGTACTCGGCGCGGCAGATCCTGGCACGGCTTGCTCCTGCGGCCAGCGGCCCTTTAGAGGCTGGTGACGGAGACAAGTCCAGCGGGCTGGCCAGCGTGGTGCGCAGGGTTTTCGGAGGCGATAGCAACAATAACGCCATCCGCGTGAAAGGCCAAGGCGACCTGTTGGTGTATCGCGCGCGCTGTTGCAATCCGATTCGAGGCGAAGCTATCGTCGGCTACGTCACTCGTGGCAAGGGTGTTGCGGTGCATGCCCAAAGCTGTCCCAACGTAGTCAACTTGATGTACGAGCCGGAGCGCCGCATTGATGTGGAATGGGCGGGAGACGAAACCACGGCGGGTTCGTATCCGGTCAAGATCACGGTGTTTTGTGATGACCGTTTCGGAATGCTGAAGCAAATTACATCTGTGATCAGCGATACCAAGACCAATATTCGCAACGTGGAAGCGCGCACCTCGAACGGGCAAGGTAACATCGATGTTATTCTCGACATCATCGATCTGAAGCACCTGGAGAACATTATTACGGGCGTCCGGAAGATTCCCGGCGTGCACGATGTGCAGAGGTTGCAGAAGATCTAGCCGCTGGTCATTCGTCGCTGTCGTTGGCGAAAAGCGCAGGGAGCTGAGTTGTTTGAGATCAGCGTTGATCAGCGTAAATCAGCGGCGATAGGATTTCGGAGGTTTCATGCGCCATGTAATCTCGACCAAAGATGCTCCGCAGGCGATCGGGCCGTATTCACAGGCCATTCGGGCGAATGGATTTGTGTTCGTCTCGGGGCAGGTGGCGATTGATCCTGCGACTCAACAAATAGTAGGCGGCGATGCCGCGGCCCAAACCGACCGCGTGTTCAAGAATCTGACCGCCATTCTGAGAGCGGCGGGAAGCGGGCTGGAGAAAATCGTCCGCTCGACTGTGTTCCTGAAGAACATGGGGGACTTCACGGCGATGAATGAAGTGTACGGACGGTATATCCCTTCAGCTCCGCCAGCGCGATCAACGGTCGAGGTCGCCCGTCTCCCCAAAGATGTGCTGGTGGAAATTGACGTGATCGCACTGGCATAAGGATTGGCAATTGGCGATTCTCATTTGCCAAATTAGAATCGAAGGCTCAAGTCCGAGCCATCGCTTGGAAATGCAATCGAAAATCGGGAGAACAGATTAAATGCTGAAACTTACGCTTCTTACGGCAATTCTCACGCTGACCGTCGCCGCTGTCTGGGCGCAGGGCAGTTCTAAGAAACCGGACACCAGCGCCCCTACAAAAGTTACCGGCGACGGCACCAAGATGCCCGACGGCCTGCAGTATTGGGACATTAAGGTCGGCAGCGGTGCTACCGCTCAGCCCCACCAGACGGTCAAAGTCCACTACACGGGATGGCTGGCCACCGGCAAGAAATTCGACAGTTCGGTGGACCGAGGAGAGCCGATTTCTTTCGGGCTGGACCAGGTCATCAAGGGCTGGGGTGAAGGCGTTCCGGGAATGAAGATTGGCGGCAAGCGGCAACTGCGGATTCCCTCTGATCTTGCCTATGGACCGAACGGACATCCGCCGGTGATCCCGCCGAACTCGACGCTGATCTTTGACATTGAATTACTGGGCGTGGAGTAGGTTCTTTACCACAGAGGGCACTGAGGAGCACAAGGAAATGCACTTCTCGGTGAACTCCGTGCCCTCTGTGGTTTGTTCTTAGGCTTTGACCACTTTGCCGCTGCGAATGCAGGACGTGCAGGCGCGGATACGCTTGGTGGCGCCATCCACTTTGGCGTGTACGGGGCGCAGGTTGACGTTCCAGCGCCTGCGGGACACGTTGTGGGCGTGGCTGATTGCATTTCCAAACAGCGGCTTCTTGCCGCAAATGTCACAAACTTGTGCCATGACTGCTCCGGGTAGGGTCAGAAATCCGAGTGCAAAGTATAGATTTTACCGGAGTTGAGGTAGTTTCGGCAACTGGCGTGGCACTAATGCCCCAAAATCCAGCTTCCCGCCTGATCCAATATCTCCGGGGTTTGCGGGTCCCACAGAGTGGTGTGGGGTACATCGGAATAAACTTCGAAGCGTTTGTCGGTTGAGGCAGAGAGTTTCTGGAAGATTTCGCAGTCGCGCTGGCTCACCACGCGATCTTTTCCGCCTTTGATCATCAGAATCGGCACCCGAACCTCGGGCGCGATCTTACGCTTCCACCCGAAAATGAGACGCTGAATGTCGAGCAGGTATCCGAAGTTGGCTTTTTTGTAGGCCAGCGGGTCGGCGCGGCGGGCAGCAATCCATTGGCGATCACGTGAGCTTTCGTCGAGCCGCTTCCCTACCAGATCGATTACTGGCTGGCGGTGCCCCAGCAGGAAGTACGGCAAGAGTAAAGCGCTTTCGAGGTTCAGAAGTTGACTGCTATCGACGTAGAAGGCCGGGGCCAACAGAACCAGGCCGGAGAGTTGGGCACTGTCTTTGGCGTAGTCGAGCGCGTAGTTACAGCCCATGCTATCGCCCATGAGAAAAAGCTTGGCGTGCGGTTGCTGCCGCTTGACGAAGTCCACGATGGCGGTAACGTCCTGCGCCACTGCGAGGGCGCTGCCGGTGTAGCCGCGGGAGCCACAGGAAAGTCCGTGGCCGCGAGCATCGAGGCCGTAAACGGCGATGCCCCGCGGATTTAAGGCGTCGGCAATCACCTTGTAAGGCCCGCTATGGTATCCGATGCCGTGCAGCACAATCACCACCTGGCCGCTCCAGGTCTTGGCCGGCCAATAGCGGTAAAAGAGACAAGTGCCGTCGGCGGAAGTGAGCGTGCCGTGCTGGTCGGCGATGGGATCGCCCAGACGGTAACCGTCTGCGGTGGAGCGAACTTGGGGCGGCATCTGGGCCGCGATGTCGGCAGAAGTGGACATTAGGTAATTATGACTCAGGCGGGGGGCTTATGGGTTAATACCACGCGACGAAGGGTAACGGCGGTTACAAGTTGGGTACGGTGCTTCGGAGATGCGATACTTGAATAGATGCCTTCCACTGACCCCAAATCTGTAAAAGTGAACCTGACCACGGGCACCGGTGTGGACATTGAATGGAAAGACGGCCATCAGTCGCACTATGCGTTCCCGTATCTGCGCGATGCCTGTCCTTGTGCCCTATGTGACGAGGAACGAGGCAAAACCAGCCGGCAGCCGGGAGAGTCCCCGAAAACCGCGCCTGGAGCCCTGCCCATGTTCAAAGCCGCAGCCAGGCCTGAGTCTGCCGACGCCGTTGGCAAATACGCCATTAAGTTCCATTGGAACGACGGCCATGAGTTGGGGCTTTATTCCTGGCAGTTTCTGCGCGATTGGTGTCCGTGCGAGGACTGCAAGGCGGCGAGGGCAGTGAAAGCAGGATGACTTTCCTCTCCCAACTCAATCCACAGCAGCGCGAAGCGGTGGAAACCACCGAAGGGCCGGTGCTGATTCTGGCTGGCGCCGGTAGCGGCAAGACCCGCGTCATCACCTACCGTATCGCCTATCTGATCGATCACATGGGGGCGATGCCGGAGTCCATTCTGGCGATGACCTTCACCAACAAGGCCGCGTCCGAGATGGTCGAGCGCGTGGACAAGTTGGTCGGTGGGTTGTCGGTCGCCAAGCCGGTCATCTCTACTTTTCATTCTTTCTGCGTGCGCTTGTTGCGGCGGGACATTGAAGCGCTGCGAATTCCTTCGTCAACTCCGGGCACTCCTCCAATCGGGCTGACCAAGAGCTTTGTGATTTATGACGAGAGCGATCAGCAGCAACTGGTCAAGTCGATCATGAAGCGCCTCGGTATCGACGACAAGCAGACAACGCCGCGCTCGGCGCTTGGGCATATTTCCTGGGCCAAGAACCACATGCTGGATCCGCAGGAGGCTTACCTACAATCGGCCGATCCCAAGACCGAGCGCGTGGCGCATATTTACGCCGAGTACAAGAAAGACTTGGCCAAGGCCAACGCCCTCGACTTCGACGATCTGCTGCTCGAAGCTGTACGACTGCTGAAGGCCGTGCCCACGGTTCGCGATTACTACAACCGGCGCTTTCAGTACATCCTGGTGGATGAGTATCAGGACACGAACCGTCCGCAGTACGAGTTGATGCGGCTGCTGGCCGGCGATCGTCACAACGTGTGTGCCGTGGGTGATGAAGACCAGTCGATCTACTCCTGGCGGGGCGCGGACATTCGCAACATTTTGGAGTTTGAAGCGGATTTTCCCGAGGCCAAGATTGTTCGGCTGGAAGAGAACTATCGCTCCACGCAGAACATTTTGCAAGCGGCGTCGGCAGTGGTGGCCAATAACATCAGGCGCAAAGGCAAGAACCTGTGGACTTCGCGCCAAGGCGGGAGCAAGATCGGCTATTACGAAGCGCCGGACGGCGAGAACGAAGCCTTATTCGCGGCTGACTACCTTGTCAAATATCTGCGGGAGGGGGTCGAGCGGGGTGAAAACGGGCGGGCGGCAGTGTTGTACCGCACCAACTCGCAGTCGCGGCTATTTGAAGAGGCCATGCGGCGTTATCAGTTGAAGTATCACGTGGTGGGCGGGTTTTCGTTCTATGAGCGCGCCGAAATCAAAGACATGATTTCGTATTTGAAAGTCATCCACAACGTGGACGATTCGATTGCGCTGCTGCGGGTGATCAACACGCCGGTGCGTGGGATCGGCAGAACCACGATGGAAACGGTAGAGCAGATCGCGCTTGAGACCGGAGTCTCTTTGTGGGGCGCAGTCGGCGAAGCGATCCGGCGGCAGCTTCTGCCGCAGCGAGCAGTAGCGGCGCTCAAGAGTTTCCGCAGTCTCATTGAAGACGGGCGAGCGATGCTGGCGGGGAGCTATGCAGAGAGGTTGCAAGAAACGGCGCAGACGGAAGCCAAGGAGAATGCCGAGCTATCACAAGCCGTTGATGACACCGACTTCGACCCTGACAACCTCAGCCTGGATTTCAACTCACTCGACGACGCTCGCCCGGTCAGCGATATCAGCGCCACAGAACCTTTTCGTAGCCCTGGCGCTGCCGCCAACACTGCCGAGATCCTGAAATTCCTGATCGACCGGACCGGATACATCAAGCAACTCGAAGAAGAAGACACTCCCGAGGCGTATTCGCGCATTGAGAACCTCCGCGAACTGGTGAATGCTGCAATGGATTCGCGCGACCGTGGCGAGACGCTGGACCAGTTTCTCGATCATGCGGCGTTGGTCAGCGATGCCGATGCCTACGATGAACGTGCCCAGATCACGCTGATGACTCTGCATGCAGCCAAGGGGCTGGAGTTTCCGCTGGTGTTTCTATGCGGATTGGAAGAAGGACTGTTTCCACATTCACGAACTTTCTTGCAGCCGGACGACATTGAGGAAGAGCGACGGCTGTGCTACGTCGGCATGACTCGAGCGATGGATACTTTGATATTGAGCCGGGCGGTCTATCGCCGACGTTATGGGACGGACCTGCCGGAAGCCAGCGTGCCATCGCGGTTTCTGGAGGAGATTCCTCCCCAATTGGTAGAGGAGTTGGGAGCATCGCGCAGAGCTCGCGTGGGCACGGGCGCCTTCGCCCGTCCGGCGGGGCGCAGCCCCGCAGTTCATGATTCAGACCGTACCCACTACGCATACGAAGATGAAGATCAAAGCGCGAACTGGGCTGCCGGCGGCCGGCAGAAAGCTGCTCCGGCTGCGGTTTCCGGACGCAACTACAATTCGATCGAGAACATTGCCGAGTTTTTCGCTTCGCGCGGTAAGAAGTTCAGCGTGGCCAAGCTGCCGGTCGAAGAGCCCAAAGGTAGGAAAGGATTCCGGCCGGGACAGAAGGTACGGCATCCGAAATATGGGGAAGGTACGGTGTATCAGCGTGAAGGAGAGGGTGAGGAAGCTAAAATTACGGTACAATTCCCTCGCTTCGGTTTGAAGAAGCTGGTGGAGAAGTACGCGCAATTGGAGCGGGCTTAACAGCTACAACCACCCGAATAGGAGAGATAAACAGCACTCATGGCAAATACATCAAAGTTAACCAAAGAAGAACGCAAGAAGTCCAAACGCGCGTCGCGCAAGAAGCAAAAGGCGGAAAAACCGCTGAAACCGCGGGAGTACGCACGCGGTTCCAAGAAGAGCAAAGTGAAGAAACTGGTGCGCGGTCAGGCGAAGCGGTAAGGCAGCATTTAGCACACAGCACTTGGCATTTGGGCGGTTCACCTGGCGATGCCGAGTGCTTGTGCTTCAATACAACGAGGCTCTTTGGCGCAACCACCATCCAGCGAACGAACCACCGTGATCATCCGCACGTCTGAGGTGCAGCTTTTCTGCTGCAAGTCCATCGACAAGCTGATCTCGGACTCGGAAGAGCCGGAGCGCCGGTTAAAGAAAACCCTGGGCCCGGTGTCGCTGACTGCTCTGGGCATCGGCGCCGTGATTGGGTCCGGCATCTTCACCGTTATTGGGACGGCCATCGGTGGGCAGAGGTTTGATACCTCCTCGATTCTTAATGCCCCGCTGCTCGACTATCTGGTGAGACACCACGCCACTCAGGGAAGGCCGGGCGCCGGTCCAGCACTGGCGCTGTCGCTTATTCTCGTGGCCATCGTCTGCGCGTTTACAGGCCTGTGCTACGCCGAGTTGGCGTCGATGATTCCGATTGCCGGCAGCGCCTACACCTACACCTACGCCACCATGGGCGAATTGGTGGCGTGGATCATTGGCTGGGATCTGATTCTGGAATACGCAGTCAGCAACATGGCAGTGAGCGTAGGCTTCGCGGCCCACCTTGTGGGAATGTTTGACTGGTTCGGCTGGCACCCCGCCCTGCGCTGGATCTCGCCCGCGTATCTTCCCGGCGGGCTCACCAACCTTAAGGGTGACACGCTGTACGCCCCAGGGTTGCACTTCGGCTTTAATGTTCCGGCCTTTCTCATCGTGATGCTGTTGACAGTCGTGCTGGTGCGCGGCATCCGCGAGTCTGCCGAGGCCAACAATGTGATGGTGATTCTGAAAATTGCCGCGATTCTTGCCTTCGTGATTGTGGGAGCGCACTACGTCAATCCCGGACTCTGGCATCCGTTCGCACCTGAGGGCTGGTCCGGTATCCTGACTGGCGGTTCAATTATCTTCTTCACCTACATTGGATTCGATTCAGTCTCCACGGCGGCAGAGGAAGCTCGTAATCCGCAACGCGATCTTCCCATAGGAATCATTGCCACTCTGGTGGTCTGCACACTGCTGTATATCGGTGTGGCTGTCGTTCTCACCGGACTGGTGCCGTGGCAGGCGGTTCGAGACGACGCCGCGCCGGTGGTGAACAGCATGAAGATGCTGGCGGCTAGAACTGGCTCAAACACGCTCAACTGGATCGAGTTAGGCGTACTTTTTGGCGCCATGATGGGAATGATTTCGTCGTTGCTGGTGTTTCAGCTGGGGCAGGCGCGGGTGTGGTTCTCGATGTCGCGGGACGGCTTGCTGCCTAAGCTATTCGGACGTGTGCATCCCCGTTTCCGCACCCCGGCGACTGCGACCTGGATTGCCGGATTTCTGGTGGGCGTGCCGGCGGGGTTTCTGGACATCGGCACACTCTCCGATCTCTCCAATATTGGAACATTATTCGCGTTTGTGCTGGTATCGGTGGGCGTGATTATTCTGCGCTACCGTGACCCCGGCCGGCGTCGGGGCTTCCGTGCCCCCGGCGGGCTTGCAGCCCCAGTGCTGAGCGTCGTGTTTTGCGTGCTGCTGATGTCCGGCTTGCCGATTTTGACTTGGCTGCGCTTCTTCGCGTGGCTGATTATTGGCTTGACCATCTATTACCTCTATAGCCGGCATCACAGCGAGTTTGCTGGGAAGAGTTAGTCGTGCTACCCCTCGAATCTCCGCGCCCGAGTCCATTCATCCTCTCTCTCCCGAAGGCTGAGTTGCATCTTCATCTCGAGGGGACGATTGATCCGGCAACTCTGCTTGAGTTGCGAAAACGACACGGCAAAGAAAGCACACTCGCGGAAGTCGAACTGCTTTACCAATACAAAGACTTCGCCGGCTTCCTCATGGCTTTTAAAGCAGTCACCGAAGACCTGCAAACTCCTGCGGACTTCGAGCTCATCGTCTACGGTCTAATGAAGAAACTAAGAGCAGGCAATGTGCTACATGCTGAGGTCTATGTGTCGGTCGGTGTTTGCCTCTGGCGCAAGCAGGATTTTGCTGCGATTTTCGAGGGTCTGGAACGGGGACGCGAGCGCGGTGAACGGGATTTCGGAGTGTCGTTGCTGTGGATTTTTGACACCGTGCGCCAGTTCGGAGCGGAGAAAGCGAAAAGCGTGGCGGAATTGGCAGTTCGCTACAAAGGCCGCGGAGTTGTGGGATTTGGAATCGGCGGCGACGAGTCGAAGGCTGGGCCGGAGCTGTTCCGTGAAGTCTATGCTTACGCCGCCGACAATGGCCTGCGGCTAACGGCTCACGCGGGAGAGTCGGCGGGACCGGATTCGGTGTGGGGAGCTCTCAACCTTCATGCGGAACGCATTGGCCACGGTCTCACTGCATCGCATGATGCGGAACTGGTAGAAGAATTATCAAGAAGGCAGATTCCATTGGAAATCTGCATCACCAGCAATCTACGCACGGGAGTGTGTTCGGCGATTACGGAGCATCCGGTGCGACGCTATTTTGACCAGGGAATTATGATCACGCTGAACAGCGACGACCCGGCCATGTTCGGAACAACCCTGGCCGGGGAATATCAGTTGGCACAAGACGCCTTCGGCTTCACCGATGAGCATTTGCGCGAGCTGGCGCGGAATTCGTTTGAGGCGTCGTTCCTGCCTGCTGAAAAGAAGTTGCAGTTCTTGAATCTGTTCGATTCAGTCGCAGCGAGATCGTAGAGCTACGGTACTTCGACTCATTTCTTCAACTCCGCCGTCCAATTGCTGACCACAATAATGGGTGCTGGCGGGCCATTGCCAGCAGAGACGATGGCGAATTTCTTCCCGTCGCGACTCACGTCGTAGGGAGACCCTCCGGACGCGGCCGCCATTTGGAAAAGCTTTTGCGGCTTGCCAAAGTTTATGCCGCTCTCTTTTTTCGTGACGTCGACCGACATGAACCAGTTATCAGGACTCGGGCTGACATAAAAAAGTTCTCCGCCGTCGCCTCGCCATGCCGGGCTCGATCCACCGTCGGTTGAAACCTGCCATCTTCCGGTGGTCCCCGGAAAAGATGTAACCATAATCTGCGACTGGCCGGATTCATTCGAAGAGTAGTCAACCCACTTTCCATCCGGCGAAAAACGGGGATTGCGATTTCCCTCCCTGGAACCAATAGAAGGCGCACTGAACGGCTTGGTCGTCCCGCCTTGCACGTCCAGGAACTCCACTTTGTTGTAGAGGAACGATGTCCCGGTGACCAGGGCCAGGTATTTCTGGTCCGCAGACCAATCACGGGGCCATATAGGAATGATGTCATCGTCCATGACTGCCTGTTCCGGCCCCGAACCGTCGGCATTTTTCACATAGACGGAATACTTTCCGGGTCCGTATCTGGTGAACGCAATTCGTCGCCCGTCCCGGGACCACACCGCATCGGAATTACTGGTAACTTTATCGTCGGCAGTCACTGGCGTCTTGATCCCTCTCGCCAGATCGTAAACCCACAGATTATGTCCTATGCTGGCGCTGCTGCTGTTGGTGAAGAGTATCTGGTTTCCATCTGGAGAAAAGCGCGGGGTTCCCAGTAGAACCTCTTCCGCTACGCTAGTCAGCTTGTTTCCCTTCCGGTCGGTGACGACAAGCGACTGCGCTGGAGGACGGAAGGCGTCACTGCCGCCCGAGTAGGTCAAAACTCCAGCCGACGAGACTGAGAAGAAGGTGCGGAACAGGGTTGGCATCCTTAAGATGTTCGGCGCAATCGGAATTGGGTCAGCGCTAAGCTGCAAACGGTCGGGGTCGAACTTCTGTGCGACCAACACGTTGTCCGGACGCGTGTACAACAAATATCCCGCGGCAAACTCGGCCGGGGACAACATCGTCAGCAGCTCTTTGGACTCCTTGTGGCTGAGTGAACCGACCTGAATCGATCCCTGGCCGGTGTCGGCTATGCTCCCCGTCAGCGATGAGTTGAGCACGGTCAGAAAAAGAAAATGATCACCATCCGGCAGGAAGAACGGCCAGCGTTGCGAGTACACACGTGCATGGTCCAGGTCAGTGACGGCATGGGGAACTCCCCCACTGTCGGACACGGCGAACAATGGCAGGTTGATGGCGGGAGTAAATACGATCACTCCGTTGCGGCTCCAACTACCGCCGCGCCCAGCAACTGCATCGCAAATCTCCAGAGCATTGTTCGACCCAAGAGTCAGCGTTTGAAGTTTGCTCCTTCCAAAGAATCCAATCTTCTGACTGTCCGGCGACCAGAACGGAAACGCGCCGTCCTCGGTTCCCGGAAGTTGCTGAGATGTTTCCTGATCCAGGTTCCGCAGCCAAAGCGCACTTGTCCCCTTCAGCTTTGCCGAGTAAACCAACTTCGTTCCATCCGGTGAGATCGCAAACCCGCTGTTGGTTGGACCAAACTCTCCAAACTGCTGTTCGCTTCGCGGATTGATCTCGGCTCGAATGGAGCGCGTCTCTGGCGGCTTCTTCCCTACATAACCGATTGCGAACAACACAGCCAGTGCGCTTACGACTGCGGTCAGGGTCCACGCCATCCGTACGCTTCGTCCATCGTGCGGCGCATTCTCGGAAGTTCTGATCTTCCCGGTTTCGGACGCCAACCACCGCAGCTGCACTTTGACGTCGTGGGCGGACTGCCAGCGTTCATCGGGATTCTTTGCCAGACAGGTTTTCACGATGGAGTCCAGCGCCGGTGGTGTTGTAGGTTGAGTGCTGCTGATCGGCGGTGGGTCGCGCTCGAGAATGGCTCCAATCACACTGGCCGCGGTTTTGCCTTCAAACGCGTGTTGGCCGGTGGCCATTTCGTAGAGCACTACCCCCAAGGCAAAGATGTCGCTGCGCGGGTCTGCCTCGCGCCCCTGCAATACTTCCGGGGCAATGTACTGCCAGGTTCCCAGCACCGCTCCTTGCTGGGTAAGCGGCGCCGCTGGAGCGCTCAGGCTCGCCATCGACATGGTCGGCGTTGACTGGGCCAGCGGAGTCGCGGCCAAAAGCGCGACATTCGACGGTTTCGCCAAACCGAAGTCCATCAGCTTGGCGCCAGACTTCGTCAGCATGATGTTGCCGGGCTTCAGATCGCGGTGGATAATTCCCTGCCGGTGCGCTTTCTCGATCGCCTCGGCGATCTCCGCTCCGATCTTCAAAACCTGGTCCAGCGGCAGCGCACACTTCACTAGCCGGTCAGCCAAGGTCTGGCCTTCCAGGTACTCCATCACCAGAAAATCCACGCCGTCTTGGGAGCCGACGTCGTGAAGAGTGCAGATGTTGGGATGTTGCAGCGCCGAAATGGCTTTGGCCTCCCGGTCGAAGCGCTGCTTCAATTCGGGGTCCGCAGAAAGATGCGATGGCAGAACTTTGATGGCGACGGTGCGGTCAAGGCGGGTATCGCGGGCACGGTAGACTTCACCCATTCCGCCCGCACCGAGCGGCGACTGGATTTCATAAGGACCTAGCTTGGTGCCAGAGGTGAGGGCCATCCGTGGGCGCAATTATAGCCCTCCGCGGGAGACACCGCTCACTTCGGCGCGAGGCCATTCGCCCTGCCAAACACGCCGAACGCTGTCAGAACGATGCACTTGCACGTTCGGTATGCTCTAATGAAAAAAGCGTTTCCATGCCCGCTACCAGCACAATTCTGCGCCGCCGCGTGAAGGCGCTCTACCGGAATCTCCGGGGAGCGAAGATGATGGCTAAGGCGCTGGCTTCGACCGAGCATCCGCTGCTGGCGCATATAATTCCCGTCCGCCGCTGCAATCTTGCCTGCACTTATTGCAATGAGTTCGACGATTTTTCGAAGCCCGTGGCCACCGAAGAAATGTTCCGCCGGGTGGACAAACTGGGCGAACTGGGCACGGCAGTGATCACCATCAGTGGTGGCGAGCCGTTGCTCCATCCCGAACTGGACGACATCATTCGTCGCATTCGCAAGAACGGGATGATTGCGGGGCTGATCACCAACGGCTATTTCCTGGTTCCGGAGCGTATTCAGCGGTTGAACCGGGCGGGACTGGAGTGGCTTCAGATTTCAATTGATAACGTCACTCCCGATGACGTCTCCAAGAAAAGCTTGAAGGTTCTGGACAAGAAGCTCGAAAACCTAGCCGAGCACGCCGACTTTCACGTGAACATCAACTCCGTGGTGGGCGGTGGTGTGTGCAATCCGCAGGACGCGCTGATCATCGGCAAACGCGCCTTGGCATTGGGATTCAGTTCGACGGTGGGAATCATTCACGACGGCACTGGCCAGTTGCAGCCACTGGGCGAAGAGGAACGAAGTGTGTATCACGAGATGAAGTCGCTCGAAAAGAGCAGCTTCACCCGCATCAATTCCTTTCAGGACAATATTGCGCAGGGGCGCCCCAACCAGTGGCGATGCCGTGCCGGGTCGCGCTACCTGTACATTTGCGAAGACGGGTTGGTGCACTATTGCTCGCAGCAGCGTGGCTATCCCGCCATTCCCCTGGAGAAGTACGGCGCTCAAGATCTGCGCCGCGAGTACGTGACGGAGAAGTCCTGCGCACCGCACTGCACGGTGTCGTGCGTGCACCAGGTGTCGATCTTCGATTCGTGGCGGGCGCCACAGCATGCAGGAGTTGCATCCGCGGACTTGGTGCAACTCAAGTAGCGCCGCCGTCCCGGCGGCTGTCGTGAAGGCGTCCAGCCTCCACCTGCGAAGACAACTTGCCGTCGCGACAGCCGTAAGATGCCAGCTGCTACAAAACCTACTTCTTCTTCTCCGCAGTCGGAGGCAGCAGGCCGTTCAGGCGCAGATACATGGCGGCGGTGCCGTAGTGGTCAGCGCAAGAACTGGCTAAGCCGATCAGCGCCCATGCCCGAGGTTGGTCATGACCACCAAAGTCTTTAATCGGATCGGCGAGCTTTGAATCGTCCACCTTAGCCAGGGCGGTCCCGCAGAAGGCGAACGAGTCCTTGACCGCGGCCACCAGCTTGTCCTTGCCGTCGGTATCTTTCAACTCCGACTTGGGTTCAGGAACGCCGGCTGCGGTCGCGCAAAAATAACTGTTCGATTCCACAATGTGGAGCGCCAGGTGGCCGAAGGTCATTTGGTCAGGCGTGGGCTTGAAGCCGAACTTGTCGGCAGGCATCTCTTCGATGGCTGCGGTAATGGTTTTCTGCCGGCGGGCCAGCGCGTCCTTGACCACGCTGGTGACAGGGTTCTTGGTCTGGGCAAACATCACTCCAGCCCATACGAGAAATATGCAGCCGAGAAACAGTCGTTTCATAGTGCCTCCAATTTATTGTTGCTTTGCAACTAAGCCAGAAGCGCGGCGAATCCAGCGGATCCCAGGGTAAAAACAATGTACCAGCCAAACACGATGGCCATCGCCGTCGAGCGCTTCACCTTGCTTACACAGCTGAAGCCGATGGCAGTCAGAATCAGCGTCCAGATCATGAAAACGTCGAGTGCAGTGGCCACACTATAGAGAAATGGCGAATTCCCCGGAGAAAGAAAGTAGCCCGGGTTAGTCGCCGCCGGATTCTGCAAAGCGAAGGAGTCGGGGTCGGCTCCAGCCATGATCGAGACCGAAGCCAGAATGCTTTTGAGCAGAAACGGCAGGCTGGCGTACATCACGATGGCATACGAAGTCTTGAACTTCACCGTGGCGCTGGCCGCGAACTTGAACGTCGCGAACAGCACAGCTGCGATGATCAGGTTCCAGAGCAGGATCACGCCCGGATACGCGTATAGAAAGTAGCTGAGACCGGTGGCTTGTCTAGCCACGGCCACGCTGCGCTGGTCAGCCGGGAGCTGCTCCATTTGGCGCGTAGCCTTAGGGGACACCTGAATCTGGTTTTCAACTACCTTCCGATAGCCAATTTTCTGCCCTACCAAATAGAAGAAGGCTATCGAGACGACCGAGAGCAGCAAAAACGGCGCCCACCAGTTAGCGCTACGTCGAAGGTCGGTGAAGGTCTTGCCCGGCGCGATGAAAGTATCGATGATGCGAGCCCCTTCGGACAGCGGCACGAGCTCAGAAGCAGCAACGGCAGTGGGCCCGGGTAGGTTGGGTGCAGCGGCCATAAAAACACCTCCGAGAAGACGATGCGGATTGTATTGCGGAAGAGGTCGCAAGACAAGGGCATATCGGCCAGTGACGACAGGGATCGGCCGGACGCTGGCCGGAGCCGGTGAGTGATCCACGCGACAATTTCCGCTGTCTCGTTCATAATCTTCGACCGGAGGGTTTCATGAAATTTCGCTGCCTGTTGTTGCTGTTGTGTTGTTCGATATGGATGGAAGGCCAGAATGCCTCGAAGCCAACGGTGGCGGAGGCAGAACAGTTCATTAGTCAGGCGGAAGCGCGCCTGAGCGAACTCAACACCAGAGCGGCGCGAGCGGGATGGGTACAGGAAAACTTCATCACCGACGATACCGAGGCGATTGCGGCCGACGCCAATGAGTTGGGAACAGCCGCAGTTACGGAACTGGTGGAGCAAACCAAACGGTTCGATGGCCTGGCATTGCCGCCTGCTCTGGCCCGGAAGTTCTTGCTGCTGAAACTGGGCTTGACGGCCCCGGCGCCGAAGGATCCAAAGCTGCGGCGGGAGATGATCGAAATCGGCACTTCTCTCGATGGCGACTACGGCAAAGGCAAGTATTGCCGCAAGCCGGATGACTGTCTCGACATCACCGCGATCGAACGCATCATGAGTAGCAGCCGCGATCCCAAGGAGCTACAGGATGTTTGGACGGGGTGGCACAAGGTGGGAGCGCCCATGCGCCAGCGCTATGCCCGATTCGTCGAACTCTCCAATCAGGGCGCACGTGAGATGGGCTTCAAAGACGTTGGCGCGCTGTGGCGGGCTGGGTACGACATGACACCGGAACAGTTCAACGCTGAGTTGGAACGGCTGTGGCAACAGGTGCGGCCGCTGTATCTATCGCTGCATACGTATGTCCGCGCGCGGCTGGCGCAGCATTACGGGGCCGATGTGGTGCCGACGAACGGGCCGATTCCCGCCGATCTGCTGGGCAATCCCTGGGCACAGGAATGGGGCAACATCTTCCCCCTGCTCGGCCTGCCGGATGCCAGCCGTGGCTACGACCTTACCGAGCTGTTGAAGGCCAGGAATCTCGATGCCAAGGGCATGGTGCGCTACGGCGAGAATTTTTATAAGTCTCTGGGCTTCGCACCGCTACCACCGACTTTCTGGGAGCGCTCGCTGTTTACCAAACCCCGCGATCGCGATGTGGTCTGCCATGCCAGCGCTTGGGACATCGACAACCAGGACGATCTGCGGGTCAAGATGTGCATCCAGATCCGCGACGAGGACTTCATCACTATTCACCACGAGCTAGGGCACAATTTTTATCAGCGGGCCTACAAGGGACAGCCCTTTTTCTTCGAAGCCGGGGCTAATGACGGGTTCCACGAAGCCATTGGCGACACCATCGCGCTCGCGGTCACGCCGGAGTACCTGCAGCAGATCGGGCTGCTGGACAAAGTTCCTTCCGCCGACGCCGACATTCCACTCCTGCTGAGACAGGCGCTCGACAAAGTAGCGTTTCTGCCCTTCGGTTTGCTGATTGATCAGTGGAGGTGGAAAGTATTTTCGGGGGAGATCACTCCCGCCAATTACAACCAGGCGTGGTGGGAATTGCGCTTGAAGTATCAGGGTGTGGCGCCGCCGATCACGCGCAGTGAAGCTGATTTCGATCCAGGAGCGAAATACCACGTCGCCGGCAATGTGCCTTACATGCGGTACTTTCTCGCGCGCATTCTACAGTTCCAGTTCTATCGCGCCATGTGCCAGGAGGCCGGTTACAACGGGCCGTTGCATCGTTGCACGTTCTACAACTCCAAAGCAGCAGGAGAAAAGCTGAACAAGATGCTTGCGATGGGCCAGAGCCAGCCCTGGCCGGATGCTCTGGAAGTGCTTACCGGCCAGCGCCAAATGGATGCCAGCGCCATCCTGGACTACTTCGCGCCTTTGCAAAAGTGGCTGGACGAGCAGAACAAAGGGCAGAAGACGGGTTGGTAGCTGGGCCGACGGCGCGGAGGGTGAGTGGAAGAAGACTGACGCTATGAAAATACGCCAGTCTTGCTCCTCAGAACGCCGCACCACATAGATGAGGTGCCCTTTGCGAACTTCGCGAAGGAACCGCAAAGAGCGGAAAGAGAAAGCACGGGCTCGCAGCCTCCTCCCGGCTCTCCGTGTTTTATACTTGAGTGCTAATCCTATGGCAGACAATATTCATATCCAGCTTCCCGACGGGAGCGTGAAGGAATTACCCAAGGGCAGCACTGCGCTTGATGTCGCGAAATCCATCGGTCAGCGGTTGGCCGATGCAGCCATTGCCGCCAAGACCAACGGCGATCTCATCGATCTCACCCGGCCGCTGGAAAAAGACACTCCTCTGCGTATTCTCACGGAGAAAGATCCCGAGGCGCTGGAGGTTTACCGGCATTCGTCGGCGCACCTGCTGGCGGCGGCGGTGCTCGAGTTGTTCCCGGAAACCAAGCTGGGCCACGGTCCGCCGACCGAGAGCGGATTCTTCTACGATTTCTACCGGCCTACTCCGTTTACTCCCGAGGACCTCGAAAAGATCGAGAAGAAGATGCAGGAACTGGTGCAGCAGAATATTCCCTACGCGCGCGAGTTTCTGCCTCGCGATCAGGGCCTGGCTGCATTCAAGAATGAGGGCGACTTCATGAAGTGCCACTTCATCGAGCAGTTCACCAAGCCCGATGAAAAGATTTCCATTTACCGCACGGGGAAGTTCACCGACTTCTGCCGCGGCCCGCACATTCCCTCGACGGGCCGGATTAAGGCATTCAAGCTGCTGAATATTGCGGGCGCGTATTGGCTGGGTGATGAGAAGAACCCGCAGCTGCAACGCATTTACGGGACTTCATTCTTCTCGAAGAAGGACCTTGACGACTTCATCCACAAGCAAGAAGAAGCCAAGAAGCGCGACCACCGCGTGCTGGGGCAGCAGCTCGATTTGTTTTCAATTCAGGAACTGGCCGGGCCGGGGCTGATCTTCTGGCATCCGAAGGGCGGAATCATCCGCAAAGAGATGGAAGACTGGATGCGCAACGAGTACATCAAGCGCGGCTATTCGCTGGTGTACACGCCGCACGTGATGCGCCGCCAGCTTTGGCAAACCTCGGGCCACGAAGGCCACTACGCGCAGAACATGTTCGATGTCATGGAGCTGGACGACGCGGAATACCGGCTCAAGCCCATGAATTGCCCGGGGCATATTCTCATCTATAAGGACTCGCTGAAGTCCTACCGCGATTTGCCAGTGCGGCTGGGCGAGTTGGGGACGGTGTATCGCTACGAGCGCTCCGGAGTGATGCACGGGCTGCTACGGGTGCGCGGCTTCACCCAGGACGATGCCCACATTTTCTGCACGCCGGAGCAGGTTGAGAGCGAAATCGAAGCCTGTCTCGATTTCGCTTTGGATGTGCTGAAAGACTTTGGCTTCGACCAATTTCAGACGGAGCTTTCCACTTGGAACCCGGATGACCGCAAGAATTTTGTGGGCAACGAGGAGCCGTGGAACCACGCTACGGCCTCGCTGGAGAACGTGCTGAAGCGCCGGAAGATCGAATACAAGACCGTTGCCGGAGAAGGAGCATTTTACGGGCCAAAGATTGACATCAAACTGGTGGACGCGATCGGTCGGCTGTGGCAGCTTTCCACTATTCAGTTCGACTTCAATCTGCCCGCGCGTTTCGGCCTCGAATATGTGGCCGAGGACGGCACGCGCAAGCAGCCGGTCATGGTGCATCGTGCGCTGTATGGGTCGGTGGAGCGGTTCTTCGGTGTGCTGATCGAGCACTATGCTGGGGCGTTTCCGGTCTGGCTCTCGCCAACGCAGGCAGTGATGATTCCCATCGCTGAGCGGCATGTGGAGTACGCCAACAAAGTTGCTGCCCAACTCAAAGAAGCCGGCGTGCGGGTGCATGTGGATGGCCGCAACGAAAAGATGAATGCCAAAATCCGCGAGCACGCGATGCAGAAAGTGCCGTTCCTCCTGGTGGTCGGAGATAAAGAAGCCGAAGCCGGAAATGTGAACATCCGCACGCGAGGAAAAGAAAAAACGGAAGATATGCCAGCTGCGGAGTTTGTGGAGAAGATCAAGAAGTTAATTGCGGAGAAGAAACCTCACTTATGATTGCGCGGATATTCTCGCGCGGGCTGCCTCGACCAGCGCCCGAAAGATCGCACGCGACGGTTCGTCGTCGTCCACGGATCTTTCCGGGTGCCACTGCACGGCCAACACAAAATGGTCAGGCGACGTGCCTTCGAGAGCTTCGATAATGCCGTCTTCGGGACAGCGAGCCACCGCGCGGAGGCCGTCTCCGATCACGTCGGCGGACTGATGATGGCTGGAGTTGACGGGAACATTATGAGACCCGCCCATAATTCCCGCCAGCTTCGATGCGGTCTCCACTTCTACTGTGTGCGCCACTACGACTTTCTTTCCGGCTTCGTGATTAATCGGCGATTCGATGTGCTGAATTAGGGTACCGGTGCGGTAAACATTCAATATCTGCAGGCCGTAGCAGATGCCCAAAACCGGCTTCCTCATGTTGTACGCATCTTGCAGAAGCAACTCGTCCACGGTGTCGCGGCCGGGATCCGAAGCCGCGGTGTGGGGCTGACGGGGGGCATCGTACTTGGCGGGATCGACGTCGGCGCGGCTTCCCGGCAGCAGCACCGCATCGCACTGCTCGATCAGCTTCATGATCTCGCCGGGAGTCTTGTCTAGGGGGATTGCTACCGGCTCTCCACCAGCTTTTTCAACCGCGCGCTCGTATTGCGGCAAAGATCGGCTGGCATATTCGGGATCTCCGGAGTGAGGCACGGGAATGGCAACGCGAGGCCGCATGATTTGATTTAACCACAGAGAGCACGGGCTTAGCGGCTGGCGCGTGCGATCTGGGCCAAAGCGCGCGCCTGGCGGTAGTTGCGGATTTCGAGAACCGTGGTAAAGATCAGCGCCACGGTGCCCGCGGCCAGCGCAATCGGCAACGCGATGTGGCGATAGGCCAGCGTCATGTTGGGATGGAGTCCCCGCAAGCGCGCGCTTATGACGATCCCCAGAATGCCAAGGAACAGGCTGACGGCGAAGGCTAACAGCATGAGCAGGAACGTCAACAGCAGCACCCGCAACGGAATGACATACCACCGTGGCTGGCGGGCTGCGGGCACCTAGTGATTGTATCGCCGGGGCAAACTGCGGGGTGCGATAGAATACAGTTCATGTCGCAAGCTGCATCTGCCATTACCCGTTCTCCGGCCGAAGTGGTCCGCCAGACTCCGGTCGCGCAGGCGCCGAATGGCATCTGTTACGCCGTTGCCGGCGAAGTTACGGTTGCCACCGCTGATTTGGAGCGCATGGTGGCCGCTGTGCCTGATTCTGCCGCAGCCGCGCTGCATCGCAAGGCATATTACTTCGTCCCGCTCACCGTCAACCAAGGCGATGAGACTGTCATCGCCGACCGCTATGATGTCGCGCTCAGCGACAACGCTGTGTGCCATCGCAATCTCGAACTGGGTGACTCGCAGTGTGTGTTCATTTCCACACGGCTGATGGATGACAAGTTTTCCGTCGCCTTCGAGTTCTACATCAATGTGGGACACGCGGTGGTCGAGCGGACAGGCGTATCGCAGGCTTTCTCGGAACTGGTATGGAAGCAGGTGGAAGCCAACGCGAAAGGCGAAACTTCGCTCGATGCCTGGGAGTCTCGCAAGCTGGCCACTTTGCACGAGCCAAATGCAGAGAAACATAAGAACGACTATTTCGCGGCGGCATTCGCGGATGCGATCTCTATTTATCTGTTGTCGCTATACATTGACGTGGACTATCACGATCTGCGGGAACGGGACTATCCCCTGCTGGCGCCGTCGCCGATGGCAGAACGCCTGAAGAAAATAGCGGAGCTGTTTCCGTCGAATCCAGGGTTTGAGTTCGCGATTTACTACAAGCGGAGAAGCTAGTTCCCGCCGCAGATTCACGCGGATTTTCGCTGATTAAACCCTTCCACGAAATCCTCTGTGTTCCTCTGTGCCCTCTGTGGTTAGAATCAACTCTCCATGGCCGTGACCGTCCGATCCTTCGCCAAGATTAACCTCGGGTTGCGCATCGGTGCGCTGCGCGAAGACGGATTCCATGAGCTGCTGACGGTTTATCAGACGATTGCATTGCATGATGTGATTCGAGTACAGGTGGGGCGCGGCTCGGGGATTGAGATTCGCTCGGAAGATCCGCGGGTGCCGAAGGATGAATCGAACACCTGTTATCGGATCGCAGAGCGGGCAATGTCGGCGCTGAAGGCGCGGGGACGCGTTGTCGTTGAGATTGAAAAACGATTGCCTGTACAGGGTGGTTTGGGCGGTGCGTCGGGGAATGCGGTAGCGGCGCTGCTGGCGCTGGAACAGGCGCTAAAGAAAGAATTGCCAGGGCCGGAGAGGTTGCGGATCGCGGCGCAAGTGGGATCAGACTTGCCGCTATTTCTCGTGGGAGGGACTGTGCTCGGCGTAGGCCGCGGAGAGGAAGTTTATCCTCTGCCGGATTTACCTGCGATTGCGTGCGTCGTCATCACCCCCGAGGTCGGAGTATCAACTCCAAAGGCTTTCGCCGACTGGGATGCAGTGCAAGCCGCCGAATTGACGCCCTCCGACCCGTCCGATAGAATGAATGAGTTCGGTCGCGTGCTTTCGGCGTGGCTGGGCGCCCCAGACAGAACCAAGAACAAAGCCAAGTCTGGGAAGGGTTTATCCGGTGTCTCTGCCAGAGGCAGGGGCCGGGCCGAGACCCCGCTTCTCGACCTCGTCCGTACCGGGATAGAAAACGACTTTGAACGAGTCGTCTTTCCGCAATATCCCGAGTTGCTTGAGGTCAAGCGTGTGGTCCAGCGCGCAGGCGCGTTTTATGCCTCGCTTTCGGGCTCCGGATCGGCCATTTACGGTCTGTTTGCGACTCGCGCGGCGGCGCACACCGCCGCAGCCAAGTTGCAGAAAATGGGTGTGAAGGCACTGGCGACCACCACCCTGACGCGGCGGCAGTATTGGAGAAAGTTTCTGGTTTCAAGTTTCTAGTTTCGAGTATGCTGGATGCGCATATTTCCCACTCGAAACTGGGTTACTGGGCCGTCGACTAATGGTAGGTCAAGTGCCTTTGGAGCACTTTGTCTAGGTTCGAATCCTAGCGGCCCAGCCAGAATACCGCTTCTAGCTCCTGGCTGCTAGCTAGGAACGAGATGGTGAGGCTAGAAGCTAGGAGCCAGCAGCTCTTATGGCCACTCTTGCGACAGCAACGGAGAAGAAACCGCAGATGAGCGCCGAGGACAAGCCGGAGCGCAAACCGCCGCAACGCGGCCGCGTGGATGACAAGTTCAAGATCTTCAGCGGCACGGCCAATGAGCGACTGGCGGATGATGTTTGCGAGTTTCTGGGGCTGACGCGCAATCAGGCCCTGGTCACGCGATTCAAAGATGGAGAGGCTTACGTTCAGATTCAGGAGAACGTGCGGGGCGCGGATGTATTCGTGATTCAACCGACGTCGCGCCCGGTGGACGAACACCTGATGGAGTTGCTTCTGATGATCGACGCCCTGAAGCGAGCTTCGGCGCGGCGCATTACCGCGGTGGTGCCGTACTATGGATATTCCCGGCAGGACCGCAAGGATAAACCGCGGGCGCCGATTTCGGCCAAGTTGGTGGCGGATTTGTTGACCACCGCGGGCGCCGACCGGGCGTTGATTATTGATCCACATGCCCCACAGATTCAGGGCTTTTTCAATATTCCGGTGGACCCGCTGTTCGGCTCGCCGGTGCTGGTGGATTATTTCAGGAAGTTGAACCTGCCCAATTTGACGGTGGTTTCGCCGGATGCGGGAGGCGTGGAGAGGGCGAGATTTTTCGCCAAGAAAATGGACTCTGCGCTGGCTATTGTCGACAAACGCCGGGTGGAAGCAAACGTAGCGGAAGTTATGCATGTGATCGGAGATGTGCAAGGCCGTACTTGTCTGGTGATCGACGATTTGATTGATACTGCGGGCACGCTGGTCAAAACCGCCAGCGCCCTGATGGAGAATGGCGCCACGGCGGTCTACGCCTGCTGCTCACACCCGGTGTTTTCGGGTTCTGCAGTGGAGAACATTGCGCAGTCCTGCATTAAGGAAGTGGTGGTCACCGACACCATCCCGCTTACGGAAGAAGCGAAAAAAGAACCTAAGATTGTGGTTCGTTCGGTTGCGGGTTTGATCGGACGCGCGATCCAGTCGATTCACGAAGAGACTTCGGTGAGCAAGTTATTTTTGTAGACAGGAATCAAAATTATGGCGACAGCAACTGAGAGCACCATTCTGGAAGCACAGGCGCGGACTGCAGGCAGCAAGAACGATGCCCGCCGGGTCCGCCGCGAAGGAAAAGTTCCGGGAGTTCTGTACGGCGCGGGAAAACAGGCATTGTCGGTCAGCCTCGATCCGCGACAGATTTCGCGCATCCTGCGATCGGCTTCCGGCCACAATACGATTTTCGAGCTAAGCCTGGAGGGTGCCGAGCGCAGTCAGGCCATGATCGTGGACTGGCAATACGAACCCATCAAAGGATCGTTGCTGCACATCGACCTGAAGCGAATCGCCATGGACAAGGTATTGCAGGTCCGTGTCCCCATCGTTCTGAAGGGTGAGCCCGAGGGCGTGAAGACGCAGGGCGGTATTTTGGAACAGGTAACCCGCGAAGTGGAAATCGAATGCTTGCCTGGGGATATTCCGACCTCGATCGAGGCGGATGTCAGCGAACTGGTTTTCGGAAAGGTGTTGCGGGTCTCGGACCTGCCACACAACGAAAAAATAAAGTTTCTATCGGACGCCAACCTGCCGGTGGCTCACATCACCACCGTGAAGGAAGAGGTCGTAGCGACTCCGGATGCGGTTGCCGCCGATGCTGCTGCCGCCCCGGCCGAGCCCGAGGTCATCAAGAAGGGCAAGCAGGAAGCCGAGGGAGAGGGCGCCGAGGCTGTTGCCGAAAAGCCCGAGAAGAGCGAGAAAAAGGCCGAGAAGAAAGACAAGAAGTAGAGCTGGTGTGGGGACATTGATAAGGCGTGAAGCTGATCGTTGGTCTCGGCAATCCGGGCATCGAGTATCAGTTCACGCCGCACAACCTGGGTTTTCTCGTTGTCGACAGAATTGCAGAACAATGCAAGGTCGAAGTCAGGAACCGCCAGTGCCGGGCGTTGACTGCCAGAGCAGTGATCGGTTCGGAGACGGTGCTGCTGGCCAAGCCAGAGACTTTCATGAACTTGAGTGGTCTCTCGGTGCGCGAACTGATGGCAGAGCACGAGGCCAAGCCGGAAACGGACTTGATCGTGATTCAGGACGAGTTGGATTTTCCGTTGGGTACAGTGCGTATCCACAGGAACCGCAGCTCGGCAGGGCACAACGGGCTTGAGTCGGTGATTGGCGCCCTGGGCACGCAGGATTTTTTGCGGATCCGGATGGGCGTAGCGCCGGACCGTAAAGTGGAGGACGGGATGACCTATCTGCTCTCGCCCTTCCGCAAAGCGCAGCTCAAGCTGGTGGATCCGATGATCGACCTCGCTGCCGAAGCAGTGGAAGCGATATTGAAAGAAGGACCGGCGTCCGCAATGAACCGGTACAACCGAAAAGAAGATAAAGAGTAGCCACGGATGGTGATGGCCAGATTTGGAGAAATTGAATGAATCGCACCTATGAACTCATGTTTATCGTTCGCCCGGACATGCCGGAAGAGGAACAGGACAAGCTGATTTCGACCCTGGAAACCGCCGTGACTGCCTCGGGTGGTCAGATGAAGAACGTGGAAAAGATGGGCAAACGTCATCTTGCCTATCCCGTCCGCAGATTTCGTGACGGCCTTTACATGCTGCTCACGTTGGAAGGCAGTGGCGGCCTGATTCATGAACTGGAACGCCGTCTGCGGGTGACCGAACCGGTAATCAAGTTCCTAACCGTGCGTATTGATGAAGAGCAAAAGCGGTTGGACAAGATCAAAGCGATCCGGGACTCTCGGCGGAAGGTTTCGGCAACCCCGGCGCCCGCGCCCGCACCTGCGTCTGCGGAACCGGCTGGAGAAGCGCCGGCGGCTACGGCGTAGGAAAACCGTCGCTAGTCGTTGGTTGGTCGTGTCTCTCCGACTAAGGTTGCTAACGACCAACGACCAAAGACAAACCACAGATTTCAAGGAGCATTATGGCTGACGAAACGAGACCGACTACGGCAAGTGCACATTCTGGTGACCGGCCTTCCGGCGGTGATCGCCCCTCTGGCGGCGAGCGGCCCGATCGCGGCGAGCGCCGTCCACCTCGTCCCGGTGGGCGCGGCGAAGGCGGCCCCGGAGGCCGCAAGTTTTTCCGGCGCAAGAAAGTTTGCAAGTTCTGCGTGGAGAAGATTGAGGCCATCAATTACAAGGACGTGCGAATGCTGGCGCAATTCGTGGCAGAGAGCGGGAAGATCACGCCGCGGCGTCTGACCGGCGTATGCACCCCCCATCAACGGCGTCTTTCCTCGGCTATCAAGCAGGCCCGCAATATCGCGCTGCTGCCGTTCGCCGGCCGGGCATCGTAAATCCGCCGCTGATCACGCAGATAAACGCTGATCTTGATGTCGCGAGAGTCAGCGTGAATCCGCGGCAACAAGATCTTCTAATAACGGGAGTCATAATTATGGAAGTCATACTGAAAGAAGATATAGCCACGCTGGGATCGCGCGGCGACGTGGTAAAAGTCGCCGAGGGATACGGGCGCAACTACCTGCTGCCGCGCAAGCTGGCAATTCAGGCCTCCAAGGGAAACAAGGCGGTCATTGAGCAAATGAAGGCGGCGTCGGTGCGCCGCTCCGCCAAGGAAAAGACCCAGGCCGAGGAATTGGCCAAGCAGTTCGACGGGCTTTCGGTTTCCTTCCAGCGCAAATCCGGAGAGAACGACCAGCTATTTGGTTCAGTCACCTCTGGAGATGTCGCGGATGCGCTGGAGAAGAAGGGTTTCAACGTGGATCGCCGCAAGATTCAACTGCATGAGCCACTGCGAACCCTGGGCGAGTTCACCATCCCTATCAAGCTCCACAAGGAAGTAACCGCGCACTTGAAGCTTGTGATCGATAAGGAAGCGACCGAGTAGGAACTGTTCAGCACGCGCTCATCGTAGAATATGCGGTTCGCCTCCACCGGCGAACCGCATTACTTTTGGCATGCCTCACCCACAAAAACAGGCTAAAACCTTTCCTGACAATAGTGTGCATCAGCACGAATCCTGCCCCCTCCCCTATAATCCTGCTCACGGTTCTCATCCTGACACGTCCATAGCTATGCAACCGGGAAGGGACGGCGAAGGCGCCCGGTGCATTCGAGGACAGAGAAAATATGCCGGCCGAGGCACTGGCGGTACCATTTACGGTTGGCGGTTGTTCCCAGCGGGAACGGGATTCACGGGGCGAGGCTGGCAGGACCCAGGACCCCAAGCGACGGGGCCACATGGCTGGGCAAAGTCAAGGCCGCATTGACGACACAGTGCTGGTCCGCGAGGCGCAGCGTGGCAATCGCGCAGCCTTCGAGGAGCTGGTGCGGCACTATGACCAGGCGGTGCTCCGGCTGGCCATTCACCTCACCGGATCCGAGCACGAGGCCCAGGACATTTACCAGGAAGCGTTCCTGAAGGCCTACAAGAGCGTGGCCAACTTCCGGTTCGAATGTTCTTTTTACACCTGGATTTACCGGATCGTGACCAACCTCTGCCTCGATCACCTGCGGCGAAGGCAAGTCCGCAAGGAAGACGCGCCGGTAGCGACGGATTCCTCGGGCGAGCAGTACGATGTGCTGGAGCAGGTTCCCGATGTCCGCGCCGGGGCCAACCCCGAGCGTGACCTGATGAGCCGCGAGTTGGGTGGGCGGATCAGCCGGGCGCTGGACAGATTGACGCCGCGCGAGCGCATGGTGTTTGAGTTGAAGCACTATCACGGGCTCAAGTTGCGGACCGTGGGCGAGGTATTGAATACCACCGAAGAAACGGCAAAGAATACATTGTTCCGGGCAACCCAGAAACTGCGGGGAGCCCTGGCGGACATGAGATGAATTATGAAATGTGATTGGGTCAAAGAAAACGTTCTGTTGTACGTTTACAACGAGCTGCCGGACGATGCCCGCTACGAACTGGAGCAGCATCTGGCACGTTGCACGGATTGCGCTGCTGAGTTGAAGACCACGCGCAAGTTTCACGCCGTGCTCTCCGAACTGCAGGTGGAAGAACCCAGCCCCAACCTGGTGGCGTCCTCGCGCATGCGGTTGCAGGAGGCACTCGAAACCACCAGCCAGGGGGGCTTCTGGCATCGCCTGGTGTTCGATCCCGCTATGTGGCTGCGGCAGATGCGTTTTTCTCCCGCTCTTTCCGCTGCCATCTTCATTGTCGGGTTTGCCAGCGGCATTGGCGCCACCTACAAGATTGTGAACGGCAGTGGCGGCGGGACGATGGCCGTCAGCTCGATTAGTGCACCAGCCGAATCTTCCGTGGCCGGCATTCGTTCCATCTCGCAAGAGCCCGGCTCGAACCAGATCAGCATTAAATACGACACGGTTTCAACCCAGCAAGCGCAGGGGTCGCTGAACGATCAGCGCATCCAGCAGTTGCTGCTGTTCGCAGCCCGTAACAATTACAACTCTGGTGTGCGCATGGATTCAGTGGACCTGCTGACCCAGCAGCCGAATGACACCCATGTTCGCGAGGCGCTGATTTATGCCCTGCGTTACGACTCAAACCCGGGGGTACGCCTGAAGGCATTGGGCGGCTTGGGAAATTACGTGAAAAGCGATCCGCGGGTGCGGGATGCCGTGCTTGAGGGCCTGATGAACGACTCCAATCCCGGAGTGCGGACGGAAGCTCTCCATTTGCTGGAACCAGTGAGGGCCGACGGCAGTGTGCGCGCCGTACTGCAAAGGCTGGCGGAAAACGACCAGAACCAGTACATCAAGACGCAAGCACGCAACATGCTGGCCCAGATGCCGGAATTTGACTGATGTCGATGACCAGGAAAAGTGAAGGTGGAATGGTGAGAAGTTTTCCCAAACTCGTGGCGGTTCTGCTGCTAATTCTGCCGTCGGCCTTGGCACAGCAGATCCGCGTTTTCGGTGACGGTGGCAACTGGACCCAGGAGCTTACGGGATCTCTGGCCGGAGTGCGGAACCTCAGGGTCAAAGTGGATGTTGGAACCGTGAAAGTAGAAGGTGGTTCGCAGCAGGGCGTTAGCTACGTTATTCGCAATCATTCTTACACTTCGTCCGAAAGCAAGGCACGGCGGGAATTCGACTCTTACAAGATCACTGCCTACGTGCGCGGCGACACCGCATGGATTGTTGGCGATTGGGAAGGTGGCAGGCCTCACAGATTCTCCGCGGAATTCACCGTCAGCGTGCCTCGTGAAATGGATGAAATCAAGGTTGAGACCGACGGCGGCAATGTAACCACCACAGGAGTCTCGGGCCGGGTGGATGCGCAGAGCGGTGGCGGCAACATCCACTTTGAGGACATTGGCGGAATCAGCAACGCCGAAACCGGGGGCGGCAACATCGATGTCGGCAATGTGGCTTCTGATGTCAGCCTGCACACTGGCGGCGGCACCATCAAGATCATGTCCGCCAAGGGAAAGATCGTCGCTGAAAGCGGCGGTGGCAGCGTGATTGTGACTTCCTGTATGCAAGGTGCAGAGCTCGAAACCGGCGGTGGCAGCATTCAGGTGGACCGGTGCGCGGGAAAAGTTACGGCCTCGACCGGCGGCGGCAGCATTGATCTGGGCGATATCGGCGGCCCAGCGGAGATCGAAACCGGCGGCGGCAGCATCCGCCTGGCATCCGCCAAAGGCCCGGTCAAAGCGGAGACTGGTGGCGGCAGCATTGAGTTGCTGGGTGTGCCATCCGCACGAGCCGAAACCGGAGCGGGCGGTATTGAGGCCAAGTTCATCGCCTCAAACGGAGCGCGTAACGATTCCATTCTTGAGACTTCAGCCGGCGACATTACGGTTTATGTGGCGCCGAACGTGAAGCTCAGCATTCGCGCATCCATCGATGTCGCTAACGGACACCGCATCGAGTCAGAGTTTTCCGAGATCCGGGTCACCACCGAAGGTGGGGACTATGGATCCAAGACAGTGAGTGCCGAAGGTGATTTGAATGGCGGTGGTCCGGTGCTCAAAGTTCGAACCACCACAGGCGACATTTCGTTTCGCCGCACTACCCACTGAAGGAAGATAGGGGAGGCAGATATGCGAAGAGCCATTTTCATCACACTGCTGAGCTTGCCGCTGGTATCGGTCGCGGCGCATGCAGAGAACATTGCGGTTGATTCAAAGAGCGAGATCTTCGGGATCTCCAGCGAAGATGTTGGCGGTAGCTCCTATCTTGGCGTAGACACCCGGGACATCACTCCCGACCGTCTGGGGGCGCTGAAGCTGAAAGAAGAGCAAGGCGTGGAAGTCACTATGGTTGACCAGGACGCACCCGCCGGCAAAGCTGGCCTCAAAGAGCACGATGTCATCCTCACGGTGAACGGCGCCGCGGTGGAAAGCGTGGAACAATTGCGGCGCGTGATACGGGAAACGCCGCCGGGCCGGGTGGTAACTCTTGGTCTCAGCCGCGATGGCCAGGCCATGACCCTCAAAGTGCAGTTGGCGGAACGGAAGAACAGTTATGCCTATGGCTATTCTTACGGGCCAAAAGGCAAGGATTTCCACTTCGAGATGCCGGCCATTCCGCCTATGCCCCCGATGCCGGACATGGGGGACGTTGATATTCCTGTGTCGATCGTGGTGGTACATTCCTCGGCGCGCAGTGGACTTATGGTGGAGAACCTGACTCCGCAACTCGGAGACTTCTTCGGAACCAAGAACGGTCAGGGTGTGCTGGTGCGCTCCGTAGAAAAGGGGAGCCGGGCAGACAAAGCTGGCTTCCGCGCCGGCGACGTGGTCGTAAAGATCAACGGAGAGGCAATTCATGATAGCAGCGACTTCAGTCATGCGCTGCGTTCGCGCAAGGACAACACCGCAAACATCGGTGTGATTCGTGACAAGAAAGAACTCAACATCACCATCACCCTGCCGGAGCGCAAACAGTCGGAGCTCGAGCGCGAGAGCTTGATGACGCCAGAGATGGAAGCTGAGAGAAGTGAGGAACTGAGCCAGTTGGAGTCTCAAATGGCTCAACTCCAGCCGGAACTGGAAGAAGCCGTTAACCGGGAGATGAAGCGGGTCAAGCCTGAAGTGGAGCGACGCGCCCGGGACATGGCCCGCCAGAAAATAGAAATCAGGCGACAGATGCGCGACATGGAACGGTCATTCCGTGATCACCAGCGGGAAGTCGAGAGAGAATTTCAGAACCAGAACGGCGACTTCTTCTAGCAGAAGATCAGCCTTCCGCACCGCCGCTTCTTGAGTCAGATCTGGCTATTTCCCGCCGGCCTGGGCTAATCCGCGCACCGCGTCAGGCGCGAGACAAACCCGGTTTCGTCCTGACTGCTTCGCCGCATACAGACCGGCGTCGGCTGCCTTTACCAGTTCATCCCGTGTGGTGCCGTGATCAGGGTAATTCGCGGTTCCCGCGCTGATAGTGACCGGCCGTGGTACGCCGGGGAATTGCCAGGTTTCGACCATGCGCCGCAACTTCTCCGCCACCGCCAGCGAATGCTGGGGGCTGGTTTGCGACAGCAGGATGGCAAATTCCTCTCCGCCATAGCGGCACACCACGTCAATCTTGCGCAACTGCTGATGAAGAATCGACGACACTTGGCGCAGCACCTCGTCGCCCAGCAGGTGCCCGAACTCGTCGTTCAGACGCTTGAACTGGTCGATATCGATCATGATCACGCCCAAGCCGGAGTCGTAACGGCGGGCACGCTCGATTTCCTCCGCCATGCGCAGCTCGAAGAACCTGCGATTAAAGATTCCGGTCAGTCCATCCAGGTACGCGAGTTGTTTCACTCGCTCGACGTAATGGGCGTTCTGAATGGCATTGGCACAAATATCGGCCACCGATTCGAGCGGCTGTGTGTCGCTGCTCTGAAAAGCGCCGGCGCGTTCGCTGTCCAGCACCAGCACGCCCAAAATTTGCCCGAACGACACCAGGGGGATCGACATGCGCGACTCGGTTTCGACGTAGAGCCCAGCGTCAGGCGCGCTCTTGGCGTTATTTTCGACCAGAGTCTTGCCCGCCTCGAGCGCCCGTCCCCATGGTCCAGCCCCGGAAGGCAAGCGGCCGCCTTCTGGAACCCGGGGCGTCAGCTTGCCATGACTCGCGCGCAACACCAGATCTTCTTCGTCCTTTAAAAGAACGGAAACGTGCGCTACCTGGAACGCATGTTCAATCAACAGGCAAACCTTGGAAAGCAATTCTTTCAGGTCCAGAACTGCGGTGGTTTGCTGCGCGATGGCGTTGATGGCTTCCAGTTGTGACGCCCGCCGCCGCTCTAGAGAGTACAGCCGCGCATTCTGCAGGGCCATCGACGCCTGGGTAGAAAACAACGTCAGCATGTCGGCGGTTTCCGAATCAAAATGATTAAGGTTCACGCTTTGGCAATCCAGTACGCCCACCACCTGGTCGCGTACCATGAGCGGGACCGCCAGTTCCGACCGAGTCGTTCTCGACGTTTTCAGATAGCGCGGATCCTTACTGACGTCAGGAGCATAGACCGGGCGTTTCTGCTGGGCTGCCGCTCCCGTCATTCCCGTTCCGACCTTGACCCGAACCTTGTCCTGACCCTCGTCCCACCCCACCTGACGGCGAACGTACAACTCTCCGGTATCATTGTCCAGCAACAAAATAGCGACGTTCTGCAGGTGGAAATAATCCCGCGCAATGACCAGAATCTGCTGCAAGACTTCGTCCAGGTCAAACGTCGAGAGCACCGCTTGGCTGGCATCGTAGAGGATGGCGATCTTTTGCATGGTGCTGGCCGGATTCTATCGGGTTTAGGAGCGGTTACCGAGGTTCCGAAAGTAACCTGAGGGTAGGTGTGCCGGTCAGCTTCTTGGGGCCTTGTAGCGCTCGAACCAGGAGGCCAAGATCTTTATGACCCCGAAGGTTACAAGGCAAAAGCAGAAATCGACCAGGGTTCCGAGGTCGGTCTTGAAGCTGACGTGGCGGGCTGGCTCGGGCAAGCGTTTCTCCAGCAGAAAATACGCGGCGTTACCCACCAGTACAGCCAGCAGAGCATGCGTGAAATTGGCTGCTGATTTTGACACGGCCTGCTTCCGCCTCTCTAACTTAGCGGCGCCGTGGCGAACGCTGCGGCTCCTGCTACCATCTTTCAGATGCTGGATCCCTCCACTTCCGTGCAATATGTGAAGGGCATCGGTCCTCGCCTGGCCGAAGTGCTGGCCGGCAAGGGCATCCACACCGTCGACGACCTGCTGCACTATCTGCCGTTCCGCTATGAAGATCGGCTGAACCCGCGCACCATCCCTGAGTTGCGCGCCGGCGAGATGGCGACAATCATTGCCGAAGTCCGCAATTCCGGCCTGTTCCGCACCCGCCGCATGCCGATTTTCCAAATGACAGCGGGCCAGGGACGCACACGGTTGAAGTGTATCTGGTTCAATGCAACCTATCTGCGCGACAAGTTTAAGCCCGGACAGGTTGTCGCTCTCTACGGAAAAGTGGAAGCCGACAAGCGCAGCGGCGAACTGCAGATCATCCAACCTCAATTCGAGGTTCTCGAAGAACCCTCGGAGAACGGCACACCCGATTCCGCCGAAAAGAAGTTGGCCGAGTCACTCGAGATCGGCCGCATCGTGCCCATCTACGAAGCCATTGGACGCCTGACTTCGCGTTGGTTCCGCCGTGTGATCCATACCGCGCTGGAACGTCTGACACCGGATATGCCGGACTCAATTCCGGAGATGGTGCGGCGGCGGCTGAGTCTGATTTCGCCGCTGGAAGCGCTTCGAAGAGTGCACTGGCCCGAGGCCGGGGAGAGCGTGGAAGACCTACAGTCCTCGCGCACTCCGGCTCACGTCCGGCTAATTTTTGAGGAGCTGTTTTTCATTGAGCTGGGACTCGGACTCAAACGCCGTGAGCAGAAGGCGCAAACTGGCATCCAGTTCCAGTTGGACGATCGCGCACGTTCTGCCATCAAGAGAATTCTTCCCTTCCATCCCACTGCGGCGCAAAAGCGGGTGCTCAAGGACATTGCTTCTGACATGGAAAGGCCGTCCCCCATGCGGCGGTTGTTGCAGGGCGACGTAGGTTCGGGCAAGACCATCGTTGCGTTCGAAGCCGCCATTATCGCCATGGAGAACGGCTATCAGGTGGCACTGATGGCGCCGACCGAGATTCTCGCCCAGCAGCATTACTTCTCCGCGCGCCGTATCTTGGAGCCGGCCGGCTATCGAATCGTGCTGCTCACCGGCTCGCTCGAAGACGATCGCAAGCGCGAGATACGCCGTCACATCGGGCAGGGGAGCGCGCAACTGGTGATCGGCACGCATGCGCTGATCGAACAGAAAGTCGAATTCGCCAAGCTCGGGCTGGTGATCGTCGATGAGCAGCACCGCTTTGGCGTACTGCAGCGGTTCAAATTGATGAAGAAATCCGGCGAGGTAGGCGCGGACGCAGAACCCGATGTCCTGGTAATGACCGCGACCCCCATCCCGCGCACCCTGGCTCTTACTCTTTATGGCGATCTAGACGTTAGCGTGATCGACGAAATGCCGCCTGGACGCACGCCCATCGTCACACGCCGGGTGACGGACGATCGTTCCTCCGAAGTCTGGGATTTCGTACGCAAACAAGCAGCGGCGGGACATCAAACTTATGTGGTCTATCCGGTCATCGAAGAAAACGAAGAAACCGAGATCAAAGCCGCCGCCAAAATGTACAAGGAACTGAGCCGCTTGTTCGCTGATTTGCGCGTCGGCCTGTTGCACGGCCGCATGGATGCCGACTTGAAAGAACAAGTAATGCATTTGTTCCAAAAAGGTGGGCTGGACATCCTGGTCTCGACCACCGTAATTGAAGTGGGTGTGGACGTGGCCAATGCGACGATGATGGTGATCGAACATGCCGAGCGCTTCGGACTGGCGCAGTTGCACCAACTGCGCGGGCGCATCGGACGGGGCGCGGCAAAGTCGTATTGCGTACTGATGACGGGCGGCAAGGTTTCTGAAGACGGCGAGCGCCGCCTCGATGCCATGGTCCGCACCAGCGACGGATTTCAGATCGCGGAACTGGATCTCGAGCTCCGCGGGCCTGGAGAATTCTTCGGCACTCGGCAGGCTGGAATGCCCAGTTTTCAGGTGGCGAATCTGATTCGGGACCGGCAATTACTCGAAATCGCCAAGCGCGAAGCGGCAGCGGTTCTCGAGGATCCAAACCCCGAGATTTCACAAGAAGAGATCAAGAGGGCACTCCGACACATGCGCAACCGCTGGCAGAAAAGCTACGGGCTGGTCGAGGTTGGATAGTATTTTGGCAATCCGCTCCGCGAGTGTCATACTCTTGGCGGATGAAAACCGAAACCATGGCCGGCTTGTACCGCAAGCTTCCGTCGGTGGATGAAGTTGTCCGTCGCCCCAGCCTGGAACCCCTGGTTTCACAAGAAGGATTGATTGCAGTGACCGACTCGGCGCGGGCTGTGCTCGGATCCTTGCGTGACGAAATTGGCGCCGGCAGGCTCGACGAGCATGGCGTCGAGTTGGCTCTTTCCGGCCTCGACCACGCGGTAGAACGCAGCGTGCAACACGCTTTGAGCTATTCCCTGCGGACGGTTATCAACGCCACGGGCGTCATCCTGCACACCAATCTGGGACGCGCGCCGCTGCCGGCGTCTGCACTGGAACACATCTGCGAGACCGCCGCTGGTTACTCCAATCTCGAGTTCGATGTCGAAGCCGGAGATCGCGGCAGGCGCGACGTCCACGTGGATCGACTGTTCCGCAAGCTGCTGGGCGAAGTGTCGCCAGCAACTTCCACCATCGTGGTCAACAACAATGCCGCTGCTGTTCTCCTGGCGCTGAACACACTTGGCGAAGGCGGTGAAGTCATCGTTTCGCGCGGGGAATTGGTCGAGATCGGCGGTTCGTTCCGCATCCCGGACGTGATGACGAAGTCGAACGCGGTTCTGCGAGAAGTGGGAACCACCAACCGCACTCGCGTCGGCGATTATGAGCGAGCCATCACTGAGAAGACCCGGATACTGCTGCGCGTACATCGCTCGAATTTCGAGATCACCGGATTCACCGAGCAACCTCGGGTCGACGAGCTGGTAGATCTCTCCCGCCAGCGCGCCATTCCGCTGATGGAGGACCTGGGCAGCGGAGCGCTGATTAGTCTGGATTCGCTGGGGGTGAGCGGCGAACCCAGCGTGCTCGACAGTCTACGCGCCGGGGTGGACATCGTCACCTATAGTGGCGACAAGCTGCTGGGCGGGCCGCAGGCTGGCATACTGAGTGGCCGTAGTGACTTGATCGCCCGCATGCGTTCGAATCCGCTGTTTCGCGCGTTGCGTGTCGACAAGTTAACATACGCCGCTCTCGAAGCCACTCTGATGGCCTATGTAGAGGGCGACCATGAGGCCATCCCCACCATCCGCATGATGCGTCTGTCAAGAGAAGAAGTCGGAAAGCGTGCCGAGGCCGTCGCCAGGAGAGTTCGATCTTTGAAACTCTCTGTGGAAGTGATCGATGGCGAGTCGGTGATTGGTGGCGGAGCCGCTCCTTCCGCGGTCCTGCCCACTCGCCTGCTGGCGGTGAGCGCCGAAAGCCTGAGCGCCGACGAACTGGTTTCGCGCCTGCGGCTATCAACTCCTCCGGTCATCGCCCGGGTGGAAGAGGGCCATGTATTGCTCGACCTGCGCACGGTATTCCCCGAGCAGGATGAGGTTCTGGTTCAGGCTCTCAGTCAGATCGCACCATGATCGTCGGCAGCGGAATTGACATTGCGGACGTGCCTCGCATCGCGGCCTCTATCGCGCGCTTTGGAGAGCGCTTCCTGCACCGCATCTTTACCCAGGGCGAGATTCGCTACTGCGATGCGAAAGCCAATAGCGCGGAGCGATACGCGGCCCGCTTTGCCGCCAAAGAAGCCGCCATGAAGGCCATCGGCACGGGATGGAACCACGGAGTGACCTGGCGTGATGTGGAAGTCAGCCGCATGCCGGGAGGACGTCCGACGATCACCTTCCATGGCAAAGCAGCTGAGTTTGCCGCCAAGCTAGGCACAAAGCATGTGGCACTGTCGCTGACTCACACCGCGGAGCACGCCATCGCACAGGTGATTCTGGAAGACTAAAGTCTAGCGCCCCAAACACTTCTTGCGAACGACGGCGTTGGCTACGGGAAGCATCCCAATCGGCGGCTGGAGCTTTGAAAGGCGCGGCTCAAGCCGCGCCCCTGCGCCGTTTTCAAGAGACTTAAGGCGCAACTGAAGCCGTCGCTTTCAAAACCCCGCCCTCAAGCATTTTTCCCGCACAGCAACTATAACGGCAGCCAGGTTCCCACACCTTGCTCTAATGCCCGCTGGTAAATCAATGGTGCGGTGGCGATGTCGTCAAGCGCCAGGCCAAGATTGCATGCGAAGGTGCGCTCCGCGAACGTTTGCCGGCCGGGCTTGCGGTCCGTGACCAGTTCACCCAGGTCGGCGTGAATAGGCGGAAGGTTCTGGAAATATCCAATCTCGCGATAGTGCTCCAGTTGGGGTACGTCATCAGTGCAGAACTTGTCGGCTTGGCGGAGCGCGTCGGGATGCCAGTAGGAATCGAAATCCACCAGCGACGCGAATGCACCCTCGGAGAGCCAGCCAGACTGAATGGTAGCGTGCGGCTGGCGCAGGATGGGGCCGGCCGTGACCACAATGTCGCTGCCCACCACAGCCTCGCGCGCGGTCGCCACCGATACGGCTTCAATCATCAGCTCTGCGCTCATTTCCTGTGCGTACTTCGCACTGCGTTCGGGGTGTACGTCGTAGGCTCGGACTCTCTTAATGGGAAACGACACCTTTAAAGCTTCCAGATTGCTGCGGCCCTGCACGCCGCAGCCCAGCATCCCCACCGTCTCCGATTCCCCGCGCGCCAGATACTTGGCGGCTACTGCCGTCGCCGCTCCGGTACGCTTGGCAGTGATCCAGGTGCAGTCCATGACCGCGAGCGGCATACCGGTTTCGGCGTCATTGAGAATGAGCAGTCCGGCAATATATGGCAGGCCGCGTTTGCTGTTCTCGGGATATCCACTCACCCACTTCATCCCGACCGCTTTCTGCGCCGCAATGTATGCGGGCATAGCATGGATGAAAGCGTCGGGCAGGGTGTGGACGCCAATCTTCGGCGGCATCTCCACTCGGCCCTCGCCCTTTTCGCGGAACATGGATTCGAGCGCCGAGATGATCTCGGCCATGGTCGGCCCGATGGCTTGCACGTGAGCGTGGGACAGGTAGAGCAGATGGTTCGGGCGATTGGGATTCATGCGTCCAGAAGTATAGCTTGCGAGGTGTCTGACGTTCACCACAGGCGCTTTCCAGTCGCGCCGATGGAGACTCAAGTGATGGCCGGCTTCAGCCGCCGTGAACGTCGCTCAGCAGGCAGCCGCTTCTGTTAGACTGTCGAATTCTCCCGAAGCCCGAATGTCTGCCCTCAGCGAAACTCTTGCGCCTCCTGTGATTAACTCACCGGCGAAGAAACTCCCCCGCGCTCTTTTGATCGGCGTGGCGGCCAGCAGTTGTGGCGCGTTGCTGCTCGAACTGGCTCTGACCCGGTTGTTTTCCGTTGTGCTTTTCTATCACTTTGCCTTCCTGGCCATTTCGATTGCGCTGCTTGGGCTTGGTTCCGGCGGGGTGTTTGCCTATTTGCGCAAGCATTGGCTGGCTGGTTTCGAAACTCGCTCATTACTTTCCGCGCTGTGCGTGGCCAATGCCTTGGCGGTTCCGGCGGTGCTCGAAATCTGCCTACACCTTGGGGTTTCGCTTGAACTGTCTCGCGTCAACTTCGTCCGGCTCACGGCAATCTACCTGGTCTCAGCGGTTCCGTTTTTCATCACGGGCGTTGAGTTTTCAGTTCTCTTTGCTCGCGAGGCGGAGCACATTCCCTGGCTCTACGGCGCCGACCTGGCTGGAGGCGCGCTGGCCTGCCTGCTGGTGGTCCCGCTGCTGAACTGGCTGGGCGGGCCCAACACCGTTTTATTCGCGGGTGCTATGGCTGCGGGCGCGGGCGCGGTATGGGCAGCCAGCCCGGGCGCCAGAAGACTCACGCTGGTGTTGGCCGGGGCGTTGATGCTCCTGATCGCAGCTAATCATTCCTCAAAGTTGATTGACATCGTCTATGCCAAAGGTAAGTTCCGCGATCCCGCATGGGTCGAATTCGCGCGCTGGAGCGCAATTTCGCGGGTGGAAGTGGACCGCCAGCAAGACGCCAAAGCCATCGTCATCGACGCCGACGCCTCCACCTACATCATGAACGCCGCCCCCGGTCAGTGGAAAGGGACAGCGTGGGAACGGAACCTGATGTCCGCGCCTCCGGCGCTTGCCAATGTCCTGCGCCCGCACGGAGACTACGCAATCATTGGACCTGGCGGCGGAGTGGATGTGCTGCGGGCAGTGTCCAACGGCAGTCCCAGCGTAACTGGAATCGAAATCAATTCCATCATCGTCAACACCATCATGCGTGGCCGCTACGCGGATTACGCCTATCATTTGTATGAACGCCCCGAAGTGCACATCCATGTGGGAGATGGCCGTTCGTTTATCCGGAATTCGAAGCAGAGTTTCGACGTAGTGCAGATGACGCTGGTGGATACTTGGGCCTCAACCGGTGCCGGCGCATTTGCTCTCAGCGAGAACAGTCTCTATACGGTGGAAGCCTTTCGCGAATACTTCGAGCATTTAAAGCCGGATGGTCTGGTCGCCGTTACGCGCTGGGAGTTTCACCAGCCTCGCGAAGCGTTGCGCGTGGTCTCGGTAGCGATGCAGGCGTTGCACGATCTTGGAGTCGGCGATCCCGCCCGAAATTTCATCGTGGTTTCCGAGGGTCAGCTCAACGAAGACGGAATTCCGGTCGCGGTGTTGGCCAAGAAAAGCGCGTTCACTCCTGAGGAAGAATCAGCAGTCCGCGACCATATGACCGCTTACCGAACCCTGACGCCGATCTATCTGCCTTCAAAGTTCGAGGACACACCTTTTTCCACGCTTATCTCCAGTAACGATCCTTACGCGTTTGCGAGACAGTATGCCTACAACGTCACTCCCGTCAACGACGACGCTCCGTTCTTTTTCTTCACCCTGAAGCTGGGACAAGTTCTCGGCCACCACCAGGGGTTGGATCAAGGAATTGACTGGAAGGTGAATCTGGGCGTGGTGGTGTTGGGAATGGTGCTGCTGATTTCTATGGCGGCGGTACTGGCGTTCCTGATCGTTCCTCTCGCGGTGCGCGCCGGGCACCCAGGCCAAAGCCCGGTCCCTCTGTTGTTCTATTTTGTCGCGATAGGACTCGGATACATCCTGGTGGAGATTGCCTTCATCCAGCGCTTCGTGCTGTTTCTCGGCCATCCTACATACGCCCTGACCGTGGTCGTGTTTCTCCTGCTGCTCTCAAGCGGGGCGGGAAGCCTCGCTTCCCGTCGCTGGCTCGATAAAGCCGGACGAAGCGTGCTCCCACTCGCCCTGATCGCCTCCACTATTCTGCTTTACGTGCTGATCCTGCCAGGGATCCTGAATGCGCTGGTCGGCATGCCTTTCGTGGCCAAGCTAGCCGTGAGTGCAACCTTGCTGGCCCCATTGGGATTCGCCATGGGCATGCCATTCCCCAGCGGTTTACGGGCGCTGGCAAGCTCCCAGACAGCTGAAGCCAGGGACAACGCGATCGAGTGGGCTTGGGCCATGAACGCGGGTTCCAGCGTGCTGGGATCCGTTCTGGCCATAGTGATCGCCATACAGTTCGGACTCAACGTCACTCTGGCCTGCGGGGCTGCCGCATATCTCGCAGCCTTCCTGATTTCGCCAAAGCTGCGGCCCGCGGCGTGAAAGATGACCTGCTCCTCTGCTATGATGCAGGGCATTGTCGCGGCAACAGACCACGCGGAGAATGTTGGAATGACGTTCTTACGGAGAACCAGTGCCTAGTCAGAAGCAGTTGAAGTGGTCTCAACTGAAAGTCGGAATCACTGTGCTGATTGCCAGCCTGGTGCTGGCTGTTCTCATCCTGCTGATGAGCGGCACCGGCGGCATCTTCACCAGCAAGATGACCCTCGTTTCCTACTTTGATAACGCCGGCGGTTTGCGCGAGGGCGCACCGGTGCGGCTGCAAGGCGTGGACATTGGCAACGTCACCAAGATCATGGTCGTCTCCGACCCTTCCCGCCAACTCGCCCCCGTGCAAGTGATCATGAAGGTCATTCCCAAGTATCACAAAAACATCCGCAAAGACTCCGTCACCACGCTCTCCACCGCCGGAGTGCTGGGCGAGACCTACATCGACATCAACAGCGCCCAGGCCAAAGGACTGGAGGCGCAAGAAGGCGACGTGATGACCACCCGTGAGTCGCCGCAGATTGAAGACGTGGTTCGCGCCAGTCAAAGCACGCTCCAGAACATGGATGCTCTGCTCAAACGTGTTGATCGCATTGTCGCCTACGTAGAAAGCGGCCAGGGATCCATCGGCAAGGCGATTTACGATCCCGCCCTCTACAACCAGCTGAATGCAACCGTGGCTCAATTCCAAAACCTGGTCGCCCAAGTAGCCAACGGCAAAGGCAGCCTGGGCAAACTGCTGGTGGACGACCAGCTCTACAAAAACGCCAACGACACCGTCGACAAGTTGAACCACATCATTGACGATCTCAGAGCCGGCAAGGGCACGGCCGGCAAGTTCCTGAGCGATTCTGCACTCTACGACAACGCCAACAAGACCATGGCCAGCGTCAAGCAGATGACTGACGACATCAACGCCGGAAAAGGCGCGATCGGCGTCCTGGCCCGCGACCAGGAATTCGCTAGGAAGCTGAAGGTCACCATGGACAATGTTGCCCAGCTGACTCAGGAGCTCAACAATCCCAGCGGCTCGATAGGCAAGTTCTTGCACGATCCCGCGCTGTACGACAATACCAACAACCTGCTGGTGGAAACCCGCAGCCTTATCAAGGCCATTCGCGAGAATCCCAAGAAGTATCTGACTATCCACGTCAAAATCTTCTGAGGGAACAGATCAGCAGTCGCCTCCCAATCGGACAGGGCGTTCTCCGCGAAAATCGCGTTTTTCTCTTGCCCACCCCTTGTTTTCAACCCCGCTCCTAACCTCAGTCACCTCCCGCTGGTTACAGGGGATGGCGCCAATTACCAAGGGGCCATTGTCGATCTGGGACGCCGGTGCGAATCTGGGACAGACGAAAAACAAGTCATCTGAATGCCAGGCACCGGCGGGCAAACAGAACGAGGGTTGTGACCTTCCACAGGGAGAAATCATGAAGAAAACTGCATTGTTCTTAATCGTAATGGCAATGGTTCTTGTGACTGCTTCTTCGGCAACCTCGGTTGCTAGCCTGAAAGGCGTCTATGCTTTCCAGCTTCAGGGTCTGAGCAACGAATTTGGGTACTACAGCGGCAGCACCTGGGTGAACCTCAACAACTCGCCCTGCCCATCAACCCAACACTGCTCGAGTCAGGCGTTCTCCAAGATTTCCTATGGCACCGTTTCTTTCGACGGGTTAGGCCACGTAAAGTTCCTCACCATCACCAATTCCAATAGCGGCGTCGGCGGACCGGTCGTAGGCACCGTTTGGGCTTATTCAGTCTCCGGCTTCAACGGAGCCATGGGTACTTCCACCAACGGAGCATATCTGACACTCGGAGATTTCAGCGCCACCGGCGTTGCCCAGACCGTGCTCATGCGTACCGAGGGAAACAACCCGAACACAGGTACAGCAGTCCTGCAATAAGTGAGTGGTGTTCGGACGGCCAAGGCGGGGCTTTCGGGCCCCGCTTTTTTTCTTGTTTGTATGTGGGTCGGATACTCTTGTCCGCCGCCGCCTTTGACGACCGAAGGTACCGTTGACGACAGAATGAAGCTGCGCTAGCCTGCAATTGCGCTCAAGCGTGTTCAATTTTTGCAGAGGCTCCGGGAAACTGGAGCCTTTCCTCACGTTGATGATTCCAAATCACCGAGGGAGTGGGGGTATATCGCCTAAACTCTGGCAGCCGCATCCGCGTGTTCATGCGCGTGGTAGCTGGAGCGCACCAGTGGGCCGGACTCCACATGGCGAAAGCCGTATTCGAGGGCGGCGTCTTTCAGCATGCGGAATTCGTCTGGACTGTAGAAGCGCGAAATGGGCAGGTGGTCACGGGAGGGCCGCAGATATTGGCCGACGGTGAGAATGTCCACTCCGCGCGAACCCAGATCGCGAAAGACTTCGATTAACTCGGTGGCCGTTTCTCCCAGGCCGACCATGACGCCAGACTTGGTCACCATGTCGGGCGATAGCTTCTTCGCGTTTTCAAGCAGGCGCAGCGTGCGTTCGTAGCGCGCGCCGGAGCGGACCACGCGATACAGGCGTGGCACGGTTTCGGTGTTGTGATTCAGGATATCCGGCTGGGCGTCGAGCACGATCTGGAGAGGCTCATCCAGGCCCTGAAAGTCCGGGATCAGGACTTCGACCCGGCAGCCGGGAGTCAGCTCGCGAATCTGGCGGATGGTTTCGGCAAACACGCGAGCGCCGCCCAGATTGTCGTCATCGCGATTGACGCTGGTTACGACGGCGTGGCGCAAGCCGAGAGTGGCAACCGCTTCGGCGACGCGCGCCGGTTCCTGCCAGTCGATGGGGCCGGGCTTGCCTTTGGGCACGGCGCAGAAGCCGCAGCGGCGGGTGCAGATGTCGCCCAGCAGCATGAACGTAGCGGTGTGGTTGTCCCAGCACTCGCCAATGTTGGGGCATTGCGCGGATTCGCAAACGGTGTGCAGACCGAGTCCGCGGGCCAGTTTCTTGAGATTGTGGAAGTTGTCGCCGACCGGGGCTTTGGCGCGGAGCCAATCCGGCTTGGGCTGCCGGATCGGAGGGCCAACAGCGATTTGCACGAGTTGGGCAGCGCCCGCCATGTATGTCTAATTTTACACGCTGATGGGAAGGAGAACTACTGACCGTCGACGTAAGAGTCGATCCACTCTTTGATCTTGTGGCGGCGTTCGTCCTGCGGATCGAAGCGGATTCCGAAAGTCTTCCCTGGCGCATTGCGCCAACTCACGGAGCCGCGCACCCAGACCCGGGGCAGAGTGAGCAGGGCAAAAGAGATTTCGATTGATTGCCCGGCTGAAATGTCCTCGGCAGAGCGCAGGGACATGCCGCCGGAGCTGATCTCTACGCTGGTGGCGGTGAGCCGGCGATTGTCTCCCATGGTCATGGTGATCTCGGTGATTACCGGAATGCGGACATAGCGGCGCAGCTCGTGCAGCACCAGCATTTGGGTTGACCGCACCAGCTTCAACGCTGAATGACGCTCCAGAGGCTCCTGGAAGACCGCGTTGATGCCGTACTTGGAAAAGCGCATGGCATCTTGGGCGCTGCCGCCAAGCCCGTAGATGACCATTCGGCTATTGGAAAGCGAGGTGCGGGCGGCCTCCATCATGGGCTGGGCGGCTGGCCCCAGCTTCAAGACGCAGGCTTCGAACTTTTCCTTCTGCAGGCGTTCGGCCGCGTTTCCGGGCATGGCCACGGTCTCAATGCCAAACTGCCGGAAACAGTCGGCCAGCATGGCTCGCACCGGTTCCTGGAGATCGACGAGCGCGGCCCGGGCCGCAGCCTTCTTGCCGGCAGGCAGGGGGGCAACGACCGTTCCAGTAGCTTTTTCCATAGGCGAAATCGTAATCTTGCCGGGTAAGCCTATTGTGGCCTGCATCTCCAGGCTTGGCAAAGGGTTAGAAGGACAATCCTTGAGTACCAAGGTCTTATTACCAGCAATGTCCCGGTGCGCGGCATTCGGTACTTGCCAAACCCATCGGCTTTTGGTGGGTCAGGCTTTATGGTGGCGGCAGAGGCTTTAGGGACGGAGGGGTGTTATTCGGTCCAGCGGCGGAATAGCAAGGCGCCATTGGTGCCGCCAAATCCGAAGGAATTGGTCATGGCATACTCCAGGGCCGCCTTGCGGGCGTGGTTGGGTACGTAGTCCAGATCACATTCCGGTTCGGGATGCTCCAGGTTGATGGTCGGAGGTACTATCTGGTCGCGAAGCGACAACACCGTGATGCCGGCTTCCAACCCGCCAGCACCGCCCAGTAAGTGCCCCGTCATCGACTTGGTGGAACTTACAGCGATCTTGTAGGCGTGGTCGCCGAAGGCGCGCTTGATGGCGGTGGTTTCGATGCGGTCCCCGAGAGGTGTGGAGGTACCGTGGGCATTGATGTAGCCCACCTGCTGGGGTTGCACTTTCGCGTCCTGCATGGTGTTCTGCATGACTCGGTAGGCGCCGTCGCCATCCTCGGCGGGCGCCGTGATGTGGTGCGCATCGGCGCTCATGCCGTAACCCACAATTTCAGCCAGAATTCTGGCGCCGCGCCGCCGGGCGAATTCCAGTTCTTCCAGGATCAGAATGCCGGCGCCCTCGCCGATGATGAATCCGTCGCGCGCCGAGTCCCACGGACGGCTGGCTTTTTCCGGCGCGTCGTTGCGAGTAGAGAGCGCTCGCATGGCCGCGAATCCGCCCACGGAGAGCGGCGTGATAGCGGCTTCAGTTCCGCCTGCAATCATGGCGTCGGCATCGCAGCGGGCGATGATCTTGTAGGAATCGCCCACGGAGTGCGCGCTGCTGGTGCAAGCCGTGCACGTGGCTTCGTTGGGACCTCGGGCGTTGTAGCGGATGCTGACTTGTCCAGCCGCCAGATTGATGATGGTAGCCGGAATGTAAAACGGCGAGATCTTGCGAGGGCCGCCACTCAGTAGGTTTGAGTGTTCCCGCTCGGTGACATCGATTCCGCCGATTCCCGATCCGATGTGCACTCCAACCCGGGTTGAAGTCTCAGGAGTCACCTGAAGGCCGGCGGATTTCATGGCGTCATCCGCGGCCGCCATGGCCAGCTGGATGAAGCGGCCCATCTTCTTGACGTCTTTCTTCTCGATAAACCGCAGCGGGTCAAAGTTCTTGACCTCACCGGCGATTTGGCAGGCATGCTGCGAGGCATCGAAATGAGTGATGCGAGCGATGCCGCTCTTGCCGGCAAGCAGGCTGGCCCAGGTCGCTTCGGTGGTGTTGCCCACCGCTGAAACCAGACCCACTCCGGTAACTACGACGCGTCGCGCCAATTACTTTCCGCCCTTCGCGTGTTTGCCGATGTAGTCCACCGCATCCTGCACGGTGCGGATCTTCTCCGCGTCTTCATCGGGGATCTCGAGCTCGAAAGCTTCCTCAAACGCCATGACCAATTCCACGGTGTCCAGCGAGTCAGCGCCCAAGTCGTCCACGAACGATGCGGTCGCGGTTACTTCGCCCTCTTCCACGCCCAGTTGCTCCACAATGATCTGTTTCACCTTCTCATCAACGGCTGCCATGAGTTCTCCTTATGCTGAGTGATGCGGATTTGGTTCCCAGATGTCCGGATTTCGCGAGCGAACCGGGTTCAGTTTTACTTGACCTTCCCGTGCTTGTCGACGTAGTCGATGGCGCTTTGGACGGTGAGCATTTTTTCCACGTCTTCGTCACCGACCTCCATATTGAATGCTTCCTCCAAGGCCATGACCAGTTCCACTTGATCGAGCGAATCAGCTCCCAGATCGTCTACAAAGGATGCGCTGGGCGTGACTTCCGCTTCATCCACGCCCAGTTGCTCGCTGACAACCTGCTTAACTTTCTCGACAACCTCTTTTTTTGCGGCGACGGCCATGTACGTCTCACCTTCCTGAAGGCAAAGAAAAGGGAAGAAGTAGTGTAATGGCCCACACGAATCGGTGTAAAGAAGGGTCCCGCCACAAGCAAGTGGAAATACGCGCGGCTCAACCCATCTGCATCCTAACTGCTGGCCGCGGGGACGGTCAAACCGCAGCCCGGGCTGAGTCGGTTCAAGCGCCTCGATTCCTTTCGCCGAAGATTCACTTGAAATCTGGTGGACTGCGAAGTACAAGACATGCGCCGGCTACCGAATTCAAAGAAAAAACGGCCGTCACGATGGTGACGGCCGTTTTACCGGCTTATAAGCGGGCAATTTCAGGCTCACTACTTCCGGCTGGCCTTCCTCGCCATTTTCTTGGGTGGGATGGGGTACTGGTTATCGTCGTCGTAGAACTTTCGCGGTCCTTTGTCGCCCTTCACCCCAGGGATCGGCTTGTCGGCCGCGGAACTATATCGGGGTTCATTTTCCGCAACCAGCAACGGAGTGGTGGTGCTGTACATGGCTTCATCAAACTTTCCACCCGACGGTGCCTTAGCCACGGCAAATACACCGAAGGGCTGGCCATTCGCATACGACACGCTCAGATAATCGGCCACCATCAATCCGTTCTGCGAATTGGGCAACCAGCTCAACTTCATCGGTCCCGCCAGGACTTTTCCAGCGGTCCAAGTCTTCCCGCCATCCTGGGATGTCGTAAACCCAACGTAGAGCTGGCAGGTCGAGACATTGCAGTTGGTGTTCGCGTACGCGTAGGTGGTGACGGTCAGGTGCGCCGAAGTCCCGGAGGTGGTGTGATCTATGCCTAACCCTGGAATAAACAGATCGACCGCGCTGCTCACCGGCACAATCGGCAGGCGGGCTGGAGAGGTCCACGTGGTGCCGTTGCTGGAGGTGCTCATCACCAGGTCATTCGAGTTACAGCCCTTACGGAAACGGCAGTCCGACCAAACCAGGTAAATGTTTCCAGCGGCGTCGATGTCAGCCGTCGGCAAGCCTGGGCTCCGTATGCCGCCTGCGTCCTGATGCTCGTCCTCGGTGGCGATGTTGACCGAACTACTCCAGCTGGCCCCGCCGTTGCTGGAACCGAACGCGGCCATGCCGCCGCTGAACAAACTCACAATCGGCACCACCACGTTGCCATTGGGTTGCACCAGGGGCTGGCCCCCGATGCCGGAGAGACTATCCGCCGTCGTCTTGGCAGCCCCCCAAGTCTGGCCGCCGTCCGTAGACGTGCTCATGAACACCAGGTCGCCGTCGGCCGGGCTGTCCCACTCCACATAACAGTGGCCGTAGAACTTGCTGCTGCCGGTGTTGTCACATACGATCCAATTCTTGTCGGAATCGATGTTGTTAGTCACCAAAATGGGTGTGCCCCAGGTGATTCCATCCGTCGAGCGGCTCACCGCCACCAGATCGTTGTTCCCAATGGGAAGGGTGCAGATCAGCCATACGCCGTGGGCCGCATCGTACGCCACCGCTGCGTCGCTGGCCGCGGAGAAGCTCCCGCCTTTATAGTTGACGGTCAGACCTGGAAGGTAGCCGGCGGTCCAGGTCTTTCCGCCGTCGGTGGACGTGGAAAAACCAACGTCGGCGCCACCGCCATCAAGAATGCGGGCCACCTGAAACGCGCTCACAATGGTGGACCCGAATGAAAATGTGTCCGGCTCGACTTCGGTTGCATGCTGCGCGTCGGCGTCTGTAAAGGTGTCGGTACTGATTTTCGTCAACGTAAACTGCGCGCTGGCGGGAATTGCCATCGCGACGAAGACTGCCAGGACCAGCAAAAGGTTCAGGGTAAAGAGAGCGTTTCTGGGAGTGGAGCATCCCGCAGTTCGTCGATTCATTCGGATCGTGTCCTTGGACTGGGAGTTAACGCCGCCGAGCTGTTGCTGGGCGAAATGGGGAGGGCATTCGCGGGTCGCAACCATGCGCGGTAGTAGTAAGCGCGGAGCGAAGATATAACGCTTTCTCCGCGCTGTCAATGTGCAGTTTTTTTCATCTATTTTTCCCCTTAAATCTGGGCGGCCGCCGGGGTTGCAACGTCCCCGCCAAGTCACTTCGCAGACGCGACTCCCGTGACTACACTGTGTTTGGGGGTGCGCCTTATGGCAACTTTCAACGCCGGTGGAAGGATCATCAACGTCAATCCCAACCCGTTTCTGCGCCTGGTCGCGCTGGCCGTAGCCGGGTTCTTGCTTATCATCGTGCTGTTCGCGTCGGTGACCCGCGTCGAATCCGGCCATGTCGGTGTGCTCACCCTGTTTGGCCGCGTCACCGGCGAAGTGCTGCCCGAAGGCATGCATCTGATCAGCCCGTTTAAGACCAACAACGAGCTGACCATCCGCACCCAAGAGATCAAGGAATCCGCCAGCGTCCCCTCCAGCGAAGGCCTGGTCATGAATCTCGATACTTCGTTGATCTACCATTTGGATCCGGAAAAGGCTTCGGATGTATTCCAGAAGATTGGTCCCGGCTATGAGACCGTGCTGATTGAGCCCAATCTGCGGGCCGCCATCCGCGAAGCTACTGCTTCTCATACGGCCAATGCGTTGTACACCGGCGAGCGGGAAATGGTGGCCAAGCAAATCCATGATCAGATGGCGGGAATTCTGGGAGGCCGCGGAATTCTCGTCGAAAGCATTCTGCTGCGTGACATTCAGCTGCCACTCACGCTGAAGTCGTCGATTGAAGCCAAGCAGCAGGCCGAACAGGACGCTCTGGCGATGAACTTCAAGCTGCAGAAGGAAACTCAGGAAGCCCAGCGCAAACGCATCGAAGCTCAGGGCATCCGCGACTTTCAGCAGATTGTTGCCCAGGGGATCAGCCCGCAGCTTTTGGAGTGGAAGGGCATTGAGGCGACTGAAAATCTCGCCAAAAGCCCAAATAGCAAGGTGGTCGTGATCGGCAACAGCAAGAATGGCCTGCCCTTGATTCTGGGGCAGTAAAGGGGGCATGGATAGCGGGTGTGCCCGGTCGTCAATCCGCTGATACGATAGTCCCGTGCCACCGCTGCTTGATGTCCGCAATCTGAACATCTCATTCTCTGGTCCGGGCGGAGCGTCCCTAACCGCCGTTCGCGACCTTAGCTTCACCCTCGCGCCCCGCGAAGTTCTCGGCCTCGTCGGCGAGTCCGGTTCAGGAAAGTCCCTCACCGCTCTCGCTCTAATGCGGCTGCTTCCGCCCGCGGCCCGAGCAACCGGCAAGATTCTGTTTTCGAATGGAGCCGCCCCTCGCGATTTGCTGCAAGTTCCCGACGAACAAATGCGCAGCCTGCGCGGCTCGCACATTGCCATGATCTTCCAGGAACCTATGACCGCGCTCAATCCGGTCATGCGTGTCGGCGACCAGATTGCCGAAGCCGTCCGCGCCCATGCTCCGATCGCAAAGGACGCCGCATGGAACCGCGCGGTCGAGGCCATGCACGACGTTGCTATCCCGGACGCAGCCCGGCGCGCCCGTGACTATCCGCACCAGCTTTCCGGCGGCATGCGACAACGCATTATGGTCGCCATGGCCATCGTCAACCGTCCGCAACTGCTAATCGCCGACGAGCCTACTACTGCCCTCGATGTAACCATTCAGGCGCAAATCCTCGAATTGCTTTCGCAGTTGAGGCAGAGATTCGGCCTCGCCATGCTCTTCATCTCGCACGATCTCGCGGTCGTCTCCCAGGTCGCCGACCGGGTTGCGGTCATGTATGTCGGCAGTCTGATCGAGCTCGGCTCCAAACCGGATATCTTTCGCTCCGCCGCCCACCCGTACACTCGCGGCCTGCTGAACGCCGTGCCCACACTCAAAACCGACCGCACTCAGCCTTTGCGAACCATCGACGGCACGGTTCCGCCTATGCACGCCGTCCCTGCAGGATGCCCTTTCGAGCCGCGTTGCGAGCTGCGCATTCCCGAATGCGCGCTCGCTCTGCCCCCGCTACTGGAGATCGCTCCCGGACATTGCGCTCGCTGTCCGGTGCTGAATGAGGCGTAGTCCGGACCCTCGGCAGCTGTGCAAAATCCCGCAGAGGTCTATAATCGCCAATTCGCCCGGTGAAGAGTGCGCATTCTTCTAATAAGCGATATTCACAGCAACCTCGAAGCCCTGGAAGCCTGTCTGGCGGCGGCCCCCGCCCATGACGTGGTCGTTAACCTGGGGGATCTCGTCGGCTATGGCGCAAGTCCCAACGAGGTGATGGAGCGTTCTCGCGCTTTGGGGACAATCTTCGTCCGTGGCAACCACGATAAAGCTGTATGCGGCCTCATGGACCTCAAGGATTTCAATCCCGTGGCGGCCCTGGCCGCGGAGTGGACCCGTGACCAACTCACCCCGGACAATCTGGCGTGGCTGCGTGCCATGCCGCATGGGCCAGTCGATCTCGAAGGGAATCCCGGCGTCCAGTTGGTGCACGGCTCGCCGATTGACGAAGACGACTATGTGGTCACGGTTCGTGACGCGGTCGAGCCTCTGCTCATGACCCCGGCTCGCATCACTTTCTTCGGGCACACCCACTTGCAGGGACTGTTTGAAACCAACAATATCCAGCTCGAAGCTTTCCGCCCCGCGTACAAGACCGTGGGACAAAGCGAGATCAGCGAGTTTCCGCTCAGGAAGGAATTGCGTTATCTGGTGAATCCGGGCTCGGTAGGACAGCCTCGCGATGGTGACTGGCGCGCAGGCTTCGCGGTATTTGATTCCGACGCCAGTATATTGACCTTCTGCCGGGTGCCTTACAGTCTCCAGTCGGCGCAGGATCGCATTCTCGCCGCCAACCTGCCGCCGCGCCTGGCCACCCGCTTGGCCATGGGACGATGACTCGCCTTCGAGGATACCGCTAATGCCTAAACAGTTTGACTCGCGACCTCTCTTACTGCTGACCTGTTTCTTTATTCTTGCCAGCTTCGCTCACGCTGCCACCCGCGTCCACACCTTCCAGGAAGTGGCGATCTCCCCCGACGGTACTCGCATCGCTTGGGTCGCTCCTGCCGAGAACGCTGCCGGAGAGTCGATTGGCGGTTCGGCAATTTACGTCGGCGATCCGAACTCCCCAAACTCCAGACCGAGCCGTATTTCCGCGGCAGCTGGAGGAGACGCCGGCAGCGAAGATCACGTCGCTTGGTCGCCGGACAGCAAGCAACTGGCGTTCATCTCTGACGTGGGAAGCGACGGCCCACAACTTTATGTGGCCCAGGTAAACAGCGGAGCCGCTCGCAAGCTCACGACCCTCACCGGCGCCCTCGCCGATCCTGCCTGGTCCCCGGATGGGAAATCGATCGCCTTCCTGTTCACCGAAAATGCACCTCACAGAGCGGATCCGTTGCTGGCTATGGTCCCCGAGACCGGCGTGATCGCCGACAAAGTCTTCGAGCAGCGTCTAGCCGTGGTGGACGTGGCTTCGGGCAAGGTAACTCAGCTTTCGCCTGCGGACATGTACGTTTACGAGTTCGACTGGTCACCCGACAGTCAGACTTTCGCTGTTCTCGCCGCCCACGGCGCTGGCGATGCCAACTGGTATGTAGCCCAGCTCTATACTCTGGCCGTCGCCACTCCCGCGCTGAAACCGGTCTACAAACCCCATTTCCAAATCGCCTGCCCGCGCTGGTCGCCAGATGGCAAAAACATTGCCTTCATCTCCGGCCTGATGAGCGATGAAGGATTCGTCGGCGGCGACATATTCGTCGCACCCGCCAACGGCGGAGCTGCCCGCAACGTTACTCCTGGAATTGCCGCCTCGCCCACGAATCTCTACTGGCGTGCCCCCGGGGAAATTCTATTTACCGAAAACGTCGATGGCGAAACTGGAATCTCCACCATCAATGTCGACAACGGCAAAATCTCTACGCTGTGGACTTGGGATGGAGTCATCACCACCGACGAATTCCGTTCCGGCATGGCAGTCTCGCTGGCCTCCGACGGACAGACTTCAGCCGTGATTCGTCACTCTTGGAAGCAGCCGCCGGAGCTTTGGACTGGCCCGGTAGGCCAGTGGAAGCAGATGACACACAGCAATCCCGCGCTTGCCACACCCTGGGGTGAAATCAAGAGTCTGCATTGGCCGAGCGACGGCATGAAGATTCAGGGCTGGTTGGTCTATCCCAAGGACTACGATCCCAGCCGCCGCTATCCCATGGTGGTCGTGGTTCACGGTGGGCCCGCAACCGCGGTGCACACTGGCTGGCCCGACACGTTCTTCAACACCTTGGAACTCTCAGCGCACGGCTACTTCGTGCTTAATCCCACTCCTCGCGGCAGCTTGGGCGGAGGCGAGAAGTTCACCGAGGCCAACATCAAAGACTTCGGCTATGGCGACTTTCGCGACATCCTGGCCGGCGTGGACGAAGTGGTGAAGACTCTCCCCGTCGACAACGACCGCATCGGCATCACCGGCTGGAGCTATGGCGGATACATGACCATGTGGGCGGTTACGCAAACCCATCGCTTTCGTGCCGCGGTTTCTGGCGCCGGACTCGCCAACTGGCAAAGCTACTATGGCCAAAACGACATCGATGAGTGGATGATTCCTTATTTCGGTGCTTCGGTCTACGACGATCCAGCTGTTTACGCCCGCACCGCGCCCATTACTTTTATCAAGAACGCCAGAACGCCGACTCTGCTTCTGGTCGGCCAGTACGATGGCGAATGTCCCGCTCCGCAGTCTCGCGAGTTCTGGCACGCCCTGAAAACGCTGGGCGTCCCGACCCAGTTGGTGATCTATCCCGGAGAAGGCCATGCCTTTGCGCAGCCGGACCATCAGCGTGACGTCATGGAGCGAGTGCTGGCATGGTTCGACCATTATTTGAAACCGGTAACCGAAAACTGAGAACGGTTTTCTTCTCGATGTAAACTTTGTCCATGCCCTCGCAGCCCGGAAGCAGCAATCTATTTGCCCCTCGAGGAGGCGGTCCTCCCGAGCATTACTTAACCGCTTACAGCGACGGCGGTGCGCGCGGCAACCCTGGCCCGTCCGGCTACGGTGTGGTCATCCAAGACCAGGCTGGAAAGAAGATCGCCGCACTGAGTGAATACCTCGGCCACCAGACCAATAACTTCGCCGAGTATCAGGGGCTGATCGCCGCTCTCGAATACGCCGTCAAGTATGGCTACAAAGCGCTGAAAGTGATCAGCGATTCGGAACTCTTGGTCCGCCAGATCAAGGGTATCTACAAAGTGAAGAACGCGGCGCTCAAGGACCTGCATGCCCGCGCCAAAGAATTGATCGCGCAGCTCGAATGGTTTTCCATCGGCCACGTGCTCCGCGGCCACAATCAGGAAGCCGACGAACTCGCTAATGCCGCCATGGACAGGGGCATGGGACGTGTAGGCGCGGCCGTCCCCGCCGCTGCAACTCCCAGCCCCGAAAGGCAGGAATTCAACGGCATCGTCCGAGGCGGCAAAATTGAACTGCTGGACGGCAGTCTGCCGGATGGCACCCGTGTGCAGGTTCGCACAAAAATCTAACGCACAGGCACCGCTTCGCTCGTCTCACTTGATCGCGTACTCTCATTCCCACGCACATCGACCGCCGAGACCGAATAGAAGTACGTACGCCCCTGCGCGACATTCGCATCGCGAAATGCCGGAGCGGTCACCAACCCTGAATTGATCTTCCGGGGCTCACTGCCTTCTTCGTGCCGATAAACGTTGTAGCCTGCCAGATCGGCGTCTGTATCCGGCGCCCAAATCAGATCGATGAAAGGCTGCTGACCTACTCCTGAGAACACTGCCTGCAAACCTGACGGCACTGCTGGCGGGAAGACATCGTGCGCAAAGACCTTCACCGCTGGTGTGTCTTGACTCTCGAACTCGCTGTCCGACTTTCCTTCCAGATGAATGACTGTGACGACCGTCGCTCGGTAGGAATAAGTCTTTTCCCACTCGAAATTGTGGTCTACAAGCTGCATGCTGCCCCATGGCGCCTCGCCGGCCACGACGTCTGTGGTCACTCCCTCAGCACGCCGATAAACGCGATAGAAATGCTTTGCTCCCGCCGCCGGTGTCTCCTTCCAACTCACCGCCACTCCATCTGAAGTGATCTGTGCCTGGAAATCAGAAGGGGCCGATGGAGCTGTGATCGCGGGGACTGCCACAACATTCGACAGGCCGGCGCTGCGTCCGTTTTCATTCAGCACGGCGACGGCATAGAAAAGTTCCGCGGAAGGACTGTCACTCAGCAACGTCGCGGGCAGCGGGTCAGCGTAAGACTGCCCCTGCTTCGCCTCTGCTTCGTTCTTTTTCGGAACTTCGGGCGCAGCCACTTCTCCTACAGCTGTCCCGCAGTCAACCATCGCCGCATTCGTATTACGACACACCCGTGTCGGTCCATGGTGGCGCACAGTCAGAGAATCTGTAGTTCTTGTCGGGACGGTCCAGGCCAGGTAAACGCGGTCTCCCTTACGTACAGCCCGGAGATCCGTGACCGGCTGCGGTAAATTCAGCGAAGGTGGTTTGGGGATACCGGGAACGCCGCAGGCAGTCAGGCCCACGAACATTGGGACGCACAGCCAGCCAGGATGACGGGCAAGTCTCATGTGGGAGAAATGTCAGCCTAACACGGACTCGCGCTTACACAACCGGATCCAGTTTAAACGGAAGAGTCTACAGAATGTATCTCGACAGATCCTGGTCCTTCACGATATCCGCCAGCATATGCCGCACATAATCCGCGTCGATCTTAACGTGCTCGCCCTTCTTGTCAGGCGCGTCGAAGCTGATTTGGTCCAGCACTCGCTCCATGATTGTGTGCAAGCGGCGAGCCCCGATGTTCTCAGTGCCCTCATTCACGCGAAAAGCAAAGCGGGCAATCTCTTCTAGCGAATCGGTGGTGAACTCCAGTTTCACCCCTTCAGTTTCGAGCAGCGCAGTGTACTGCTTCACCAGTGAAGACTTTGGCTCCGTCAGGATACGAATGAAGTCATCCATGGTCAGCGACTGCAACTCCACCCTGATTGGGAACCGCCCTTGCAGTTCCGGAATCAGGTCGCTGGGCTTTGAAACATGGAACGCCCCTGCCGCCACAAACAAAATATGGTCGGTGCGCACCATGCCGTAGCGAGTGTTGACCGTCGTCCCTTCCACGATGGGGAGAATGTCACGCTGCACGCCTTCGCGTGAAACGTCCGGCCCATGGCCGCTTTCGCGGCCCGCAATCTTGTCGATCTCATCGAGAAAAATGATGCCCGAATCTTCCACGCGATCAATCGCTGTTCGCGTCACCTGGTCCATGTCAATGAGGCGCTGCTCTTCTTCCTGGATCAGATACTCCAACGCTTCATTCACCTTCATCTTCCGCTTCTTGGTGCGCTGGCCGAAGATGTTGGGCAACATGTCTTTGATGTTGACGTCCATCTCCTCCACGCCCTGATTGGAGATGATCTCGAACGAAGGGAAATTTCTCTCGCGAACGTCAATCTCTACCATGCGCTCGTCCAACTTGCCCTCACGCAATTGCTGGCGTAGCTTCTCTCTCGTCCGCGACTGCGAGTCTCCCGCCGAAGTTGTCCCTTCCAGCACAAATCCCGCCGGGGAGGTCTCCTGCCGGGGCGGCGCAATCGGCGGCAGCAGGATGTCCAGCAGCCGCTCCTCAGCATTGAGCTCGGCCTTGTCGGTGACATCTTCCAGCTTCTCCTCGCGTACCATTTCGATCGCAATCTCCACTAGATCGCGGATCATCGACTCCACGTCGCGTCCCACATATCCCACTTCGGTGAACTTCGAAGCTTCCACTTTCAGGAACGGGGAGTTGGCGAGCTTCGCCAGGCGGCGGGCGATTTCCGTTTTGCCCACGCCGGTCGGCCCAATCATGATGATGTTCTTCGGAATGACCTCTTCGGCCAGTTCCGGTGTCAGCTTCTGCCGACGCATCCGATTGCGCAACGCGATCGCCACCGCGCGCTTAGCATCGTTCTGTCCGATGACATGCTTGTCCAGCGCGGCTACGATCTCGCGCGGCGTGAGTTCGTCCAATGAGATCTGCTCTTCTTCGACAGTTCCAGGTAAATAAATTGCCATAAAGGCTCATGTGGGGACGGGCGTTCTCGCCCGTCCAGCCGAGCGGAGCTCGGCAGTTCTTACAACTCTTCGACCGTTACCTTGTCATTGGTATAGATGCACATCTTGCCGGCAATCTTCAAAGCTTCTTCGGCAATCTGCCGGGCCGAAAGCTGGGTATGCTCGGCCAGTGCCTGCGCCGCAGCCTGGGCGTAGGGGCCACCACTGCCGATCGCAGCAATCCCGCCGTCGGGCTCAATCACGTCGCCCTGGCCGCTCAACAGGAAAGTCTGTTCTTTATCAGACACTAACAACAACGCCTCCAGATGCCGCAGGAACTTGTCCGTTCGCCAATCCTTGGCCAGTTCCACCGCCCCACGGCCCAGGTTCCCATGATATTGCTCCAGCTTAGCTTCAAACCGGCTGAACAGCGTGAAGGCATCCGCGGTCGAACCGGCAAATCCGGCGAGAATCTTGTCCTGGTACAGCCGCCGGATTTTCTTCGCCGTGTGCTTGATGACGGCTTCGCCCAAAGTCACCTGGCCGTCCCCGGCCAGAACCACACTGCCATTCCGGCGGACGCACAGCACCGTAGTCGAGCGAATCAGTCGCTTGCTTTTCATAAGCGTAATTCTTGATTATAGCAGCGGATATCGGCCCAAATTAGCGCGCTACCGCAATGAACTGGAAGGGCAGTGCCTTTGTGAACCTTCGTGTCCTTTGTGGTTATTGATTTCCGCTGATAGATCAAACACACTTTCATAGGAGGCAAAATGGCAGAAGTTACTCTCTACAAGCCGGATGCGACCGTCCGCTATCCCAATGCCACCGATGCGGTGGTGCAAAACGGCGTCCTCTCATTCTCCTTACAGAAGGATTCCATCCACCCCTTCGAGCAGAAAATCCAGACCAACGTTCCTTTTCTGGTAGTGGAGGATCTCGGAAGTTAGCGTTTCAGCTCACCACAATATCCGCGATCCTCACGGCGTCGGCGCACGCCCGCACGTCGTGAGTACGAATAATGTGCGCGCCTTTCAAAATCAAAGCAGTCTCAGTCGCGATCGTCCCGAGCAGTCGTTCTTCCAACGTCGCATCTTTTCCATTCCTTGCCAATGCCCGCCCGATAAACGACTTTCGCGACACGCCCACCAACAATGGATAGCGCAGCCCGTGCAACTCGTCCAAGCGCTTGAGCAACGGATAATTCTGCTCGAAGGTCTTGCCGAATCCGAATCCGGGGTCGAGCACGATACGTTCCCGCTTCACCCCCGCCATCAGCGCGACATCCACCCAGTCGCGCAGTTCCCGCCTTACCAGCATCACAATGTCTGAGACCGGAGCCAGATTGCGCCATTCTTCCGGCCGCCCGCGCATGTGCATCATCACCGCTCCGCACTTCAGCGCCGCCAGCGTCTTGACCATCTGTTTGTCCCAGCGGAATCCGCTGATGTCATTCACGATCTCGGCTCCAGCCTCCACCGCCGCCCGAGCCACGCCGGACTTGTAAGTATCCACCGAAATCACGGCCTCGGGGCGCTTCTGCTTCAGCACCGTGATCACGGGAATCACCCGCTCCAGCTCTTCTTGTTCGCTAATTGGCCGGTTTTCGGCGGATGCTGTCGTTGGCGGCTCGTTCGTGATTTGAACCGCCGCACCTGGGCGAGTGGATTCGCCGCCTACGTCAATGATGTCCGCACCCTCGTTAAGCAGTTGCAGCGCGTGTTCCACCGCCCGCTCGCGATTGACATACAGTCCGCCGTCGGAAAACGAGTCCGGAGTCACGTTGACCACACCCATGATCAACGTGCGCTTGCCCAACTGGAGTAAGCGGGAGCCGATATTCCACTCGAAGACGGGACGCATGTCGCCGATTCTACACTTGGCTGGTTTTCAGGGGTGGGGCGGCTCTATCCTCTCGGCATTCTCTTGGCCTGCCGCACACTCGCCGTTCTTACTCCTGCCGGGCCCGTGCCCGTCGGCGGCTTGCGCATCCCGTCCAGCAGGTCTTTAAGGACGACCGCGTTGTTGCGCTCGGCATTTCGGGAAGCAAACAGCAACGTCAACTTCTTCCGCCCATGTGCCAGCCGATAAAGTTCGATCAAAGCCTCCTCGGCTTCAGGCCGCGTCAACTCTTTCAGGTATTTCTTACGAAAAACCGTCCAGGTGCCCGGACTGGAATGGAACCACTTACGCAGCGCGTCCGAGGGAGCCAGGTCGCGCAACCAAGCGTCCAGCGCCGCCCGGCGCTTGCTCAAACCGCGCGGCCACAAGCGGTCCACCAGCACCCGCTTGCCGTCCGCGTACGCCGCTTTTTCGTAAACTCGTTTGACCGCAACTGACATAGCTTTTGATCTAGTATTGTACTTCGGCGAAAAGGTTCGGATTCTGAAATCTACAATCTTCAATCTGAAATCGGCTCTGCTCGTTGCCACTCTCCTCACCCCTTTCACCGGCTGCGATATCCAGCGCCGCAAGAGTGACGACGAACTGGGCCTCAACCCGCAGCAAGCGGCAGGCCGCCGTATCTATGATAATTATTGCGACCGCTGCCATGCCCCCTACTCCTCCCGCGGACGCCAGGGCCCCAGCATGAAAGGCATTTTCAAGCGGCAGTACCTGCCGGAGAGCGGCATGCCTGCCAACGATGATCGCGTGTCGGACGTGGTTCGGTTCGGCCGCGACAAGATGCCTGCCTACGGCCAAGTGCTCAATCAGCAGCAGATCACCGATCTGCTGGCCTACCTGCACACGCTATAAAGCTTTGTCCCGGGAACGTACAATATCGATGGTGAGCGCAGCCGCCACAACTCCGGTGCTCGAAGACTCAGCTTCCTTCCGCCAATTCACCCGCTGGCAACGATTCCTTTTGTGGCTCATCGAGTGGACGGGGTTTCTCGTAATCCGCACTATTGGGTCCACGGTAAAGATTGACATCTCATGGGAAGAGGGATCGCCGGGTTCGCTGCAAGCCCGCCCGTTCGTATATTCCTTCTGGCACACGTGCATGATTCCGGCGATGTACCTGTGGCGCGACCTCAAGATACGTGTTATGAGCAGCGACAGTTTTGATGGTGAATACACCGGCCGAATCATGCAGCGATTCGGGTTCGTCAAGGTTCGCGGCTCAAGCAGCCGTTTCGCCGTCCGCGCCCTGCTCGGGATGCGCCGCGCCCTGGAGCAGGGTTGGATCGCGGCGTTCACCCTGGATGGCCCACGCGGCCCACGATTCGTGGTGAAGCCAGGTCCCGTCTCCTTGGCAGCTTCAACTTCTGTCCCCATGGTGGTCTTCCACATTGCTCTCACCGACGCTTGGGTGCTCAACACCTGGGACAAGCTGATGATCCCCAAGCCTTTTTCACGCGGACTAATGCGGGTGAGCCGTTGCATCCCGGTGCCGCCGAAGGCAGACGAGGTCCAGAAGCAGAAGTCTTTGGAAGAATTGCAGGCCGCACTGGATCGGGTAAGGGAATTCGCCGAAACAAATGTGCACAAAGCGGGCAGCATGGAGTTCCCAATGCGTTGACGATCCCGTAGCGCCGGCGCCCTCGCCGGCTGTCGCGAGGGTGTCCCGACCTCCTTTCGACAGGCCTTCATATACAATTTTTCTATCACAGGTGACCACGACGCATGGCCGCAATCCTCCTGGATGGCAGTAAAATCGCAAGCGCCATACGCGCTGAAGTCGCTTCCGAAGTGAAGGCGATGACGGCCGCCGGAATCCGCCCCGGCCTCGCCGTCGTTCTCGTCGGACACAATCCAGCGTCGGAAATCTATGTGCGCGGCAAAGTCAGGAGTTCCGAGGAAGTTGGCATCCACAGCGAACAGCACACGCCGCCAGATACTGTTTCTACCGGCCAGCTGCTCAGCCTGATCGCCGACTTGAACCGCCGTGATGAAATCGATGGCATTCTGGTGCAGCTCCCTTTACCCTCGCAGGTCGATTCCAAGAAGGTCTTGCTCTCGGTGGATCCAGCCAAAGACGTCGATGGCTTCCACCCCATGAACGTGGGTTTCCTATCCACTCAAAGGCCCGGCCTGGTGCCGTGTACACCCGCCGGGATCATGGAAATCCTGAATCGCAGCCACATTCCGATTGCGGGGAGGGAAGCCGTCGTGATCGGACGCAGTGACATTGTCGGCAAGCCGGTGGCCATGTTGCTGATCAACGCCGATGCCACTGTCACCGTTTGTCATTCGAAGACTCATGATCTCCCCGGTGTCAGCCGACGCGCTGACATTCTGGTCGCCGCCATCGGCCGCGCCGGTCTGGTTACGCGTGATTTTGTGAAGCCGGGAGCAACCGTCATTGACGTCGGTATGAACAAGGTGACCAATCGTGCTGAGTTCGAGCGCCTGTTCGCCGGCAATGCGAAGCGGGAGGACACCTTTCGCATCAAAGGCTCGGTGCTGGTCGGAGACGTTCATCCCGAGGTGATGGAAGTAGCGGGCGCCATCACACCGGTACCAGGGGGCGTGGGGCCGTTGACCATCGCCATGCTCATGGCCAACACTGTGCGCGCGGCCAAGCTACGTCGAAGAGTGCCGCAGTTTTCAAAGACCTGAAAGGCTTTCAACCGCCGAGATTGCAGGAGCGCCGAGAGAGTCTACTTGGTTCTGTTTTCTCGGCGCACTCGGCGTACTGGCCGGTTAGACAATGCTGAAACTCGGACTGACCGGTGGCATCGCTGCCGGTAAATCGGTGGTGGGCGAAATGTTGGTCGCGCTCGGCGCGCACCTCATTCAAGCCGACGCCGTCTCGCATCAGCTCATGCAGCCCGGAGAAATTGTGTACCAGGAAGTCGTCCGCACTTTTGGCCCCGGAATCCTGAACCCCGACCGCACCGTCAATCGCCCGCGCCTGGCGGAAGCTGCTTTCGGTGGGGCGAACAGCTCCCCCCGCATTCAGGAGTTGAACAAAATCGTCCATCCTGCCGTAGTTCAGAAGCAGGACGAATGGATGGAGGCCATCGGCCGCCGCGATCCGCGCGCCATTGCCATCGTGGAGGCTGCGTTAATTCTCGAGGCGGGAGCCGCAAAGCATTTCGGTCGCCTGCTGGTGGTGACGTGCCGTCCCGAACAGCGCGTCGCACGCTGGGCCGCGCGGACGAACATAGGCTTGGAGGCGGCCCGCTTGGAAGTGGCCCGGCGAATGGCCGCCCAACTTCCGGATGAAGAAAAGATCAAAGCCGCCGATTATTTAATCGACAATTCCGGCTCGCTCGATGAAACCCGGGCGAAAGTCGGCGCGCTTTACCCCCAACTTCGGGCGCAAGCCGAATGAAAGCACAACTCGGGCGCTGAAAGAATTTACAATCATTACAGATTCGTGCAAATCCGTGGCTAAAGGTCTTTTAACTTTATGAAGCTGTTCCGCCCCGTGGTCCTCGCACTAATTCTCGCCGGTGCGTTCTTCTATTTCACCACCTATCGTCGAGCCAGCGAAAGCCTGGCCAGTTGGATCAGCCGGCCGGCCAAAGTTGAAATCACCGAAGCCGCCAACAGCCCTAACGAGAGTCCACTCGACGCCGAAGAGCAAACCAACATCGAGGTTTATCGCAAGAACATCGCCTCTGTCGTTAACGTCAAATCCCGCGCCGTGACTTTTGATTTCTTTTATGGCCTGGTTCCCGAGGAAGGCCAGGGATCCGGCTTCATCATCGACAAAGCCGGACACGTGCTCACCAACTACCACGTGATTGCTGAAGCTCGCCAGGTCGAAGTCGTGCTGCACAACCGGAAGTCCTACAAGGCGACCATCGTCGGCACCGACCGTTCTCACGACCTCGCCGTGCTGCTGATTAAGGCGCCAGATTTGCAACCCATGACCCTCGGCGACTCCACTCACTTGCAGGTCGGCCAGAAGGTGTACGCCATCGGCAACCCATTTGGTCTCGCCGGAACTTTAACTCGTGGAATCGTCAGTTCCATCCGCTCGGTGCAGGAACCCGACGGCACCGCTATTGACGAAGCCATCCAGACCGATGCCGCCATCAATCCCGGCAACTCCGGCGGGCCGCTGCTGAACTGGCACGGTGAGGTCATCGGCATCAACACTTTGATTGCCTCCAACGTCGGACAAAGCGCCGGCATCGGTTTTGCGATCCCAATTAACACCGCCAAGGCCGTACTGAACGACCTCGTCACCCTCGGCCGAGTGCGGCGTCCCGCGCTGGGTGTTCGCACCATCCCCATTAATGCCGATCTCGCCGATCAATTGACGCTTGCGGCCGACTACGGCCTGTTGATCGTGCAAGTGGTTGCGGGAGGAGCCGCCGACCGCGCTGGCCTCCATGGTGGCAACGAGCGCGCCTACCTTGGCAATGTGCCCATCATGATCGGCGGCGATCTCATTATTGCCATCGATGGGGAAAAAGTTGAAGACCAGCAAAACCTCGCCCAGATGATGAACAAACACCGCGCCGGCGACGTAGTTCGCGTCACCATTTTCCGTGGCAAGAAAAAGTTGGACGTGAGTGTGACACTCGGCGAGGCCAAGGAACAGGTTTAGAAAAATCTCCTCATCGCTGAGGAGCCTTTGTGCCCTCTGTGGTTAAGCTTTTGACTTTTGCCAGTTGCCGCGATAGCTTGGTGATGCCGCCTATGACTGCTGTCCGCTAGTCCGCTGTTTCCTCCTTGTAACCCGGCGCCGAGGTGTGCGCCGCCGTTTTCCCCACTTCACTAGTCAAAATCCGGAGAGGATAATTCCATGGACTTCGTGGACCAAGCACTCGCCCGCCGGCTGGAGTCGGCAGAGGAGATGCCGCAAGTGCACTATGCTCACCTGTATCAGAAACTCAAACCCGAGATCGGCGCTGCTGTCGAACCCATCTGCGGCGGCCACATGATTTTCGCCGGTCTCAATTCCCCCATCGGCCGCACTGTAGGCATGGGTTTCGACGGGTCAACCACAGATGCCGACCTGGACCGCATGGAGCAGTTTTATCGCTCCCACAGCGCGCCTTCGCAGATCGATGTTTGTCCCCTTACCGATCCGTCGCTATCCGAGATGCTGAAGCAGCGCAGCTACGTGATGGCGGAGCTAAACAACGTTCTGTTCCGGCGGTTGGACGGAGACGATCAAAACGAGGGAACCGAAATACCTGCCGGAGTAGCGATCCGCCAGGGGCATGCCGAGGAGGCAGAAGCGTTCGCGGCCATCGTGGTTCGCAGTTTCTTTCCCAACGGCGATGCTCCCGAGGGCTTCGCTGAGATGATTGCTCCGATTTACCGATGTGAAGGGGGCATCTTGTTCACGGCGGAAGTCGAGGGCGAGCCAGTCGCCTGCGCCGCCGGCCTGATCATTCCCGACCGTCGGATCGTGGCGCTGTTTGGAGCGGGCACTCTGCCCGAGTTCCGCCGTCGCGGCCTCCAAACCGCGCTGCTCCGCCGGCGCATGGAGGTGGCGCGGAAGGCAGGTTGCGAGTACGCGGTCATCGTCACTCTGGGAGGCACAACCTCGATGCGTAACGCCGAACGCTTGGGCTTCCGCGTCGCTTATAGCAAGGCCACGCTAATGAAAAACACGCAAGGCTGAGTACCTGCCGCCGAGGCCGCAGAACTCGCCGAGAAAAGAAGCAGATCAAGAATTGCTCGGCACTCTCTGCGTACTCGGCGGTTAACTTTGCCTCACGCTGCGGTTTCCTCAAACCACTCCTCGATCTCATTCACTTCCTTATCGCTCAGCCGCAGTTCACCCGCTCGCATAACCCCGTCAGCCTGGCGGGCGTTACGCGCGCCGACAATAGCCCCGGTCACCGCCGGATTCCGCAGAGTCCATGCAATCGCTATCTCACCTGGTGATCGCCCATGTCTCTTCGCAATCTCCCGCAAGCGCTCCACCAGCCCCAGATTGCGCGAAAGTCTCGGCTCGTTGAACTCAGGGTCACTCCTGCGCCAGTCATCTTTCGGCAGTTGGGCTGCGCGTTGCGCCGTCATTGCCCCTGTCAGCAAACCCGAAGCCATCGGAGAATACACGATCACCCCAATGCCTTCCCGCAGGCAGTAGGGCAAAATGTCCTCCTCCACTCCACGGTGAACCAGCGAGTAAGGAGGCTGCAGCGAAGTGACCGGCGCAATCGCCTTCGCCCGGCGCAACTGCTTGACGTTGAAGTTCGAGACCCCAATCCGGCACACTTTGCCTTCGCGTTTCAGATCAGCCAGGGTTGACCAGCCTTCCTCAAGTTTCGGCGAGTCAGGATCAGGGGGCCAGTGAATCTGGTAAAGATCAATCACCTCCACTCCCAGCCGCCGCAGGCTGGCTTCCACCTCGCGCCGGATAGAGCCAGCATCCAGATTCTTAGTTACGTTTCCCTGAGCATCCGCGATCAGTCCGCACTTGGTGAAAATATACGGCTTCGCGCCCGACCAGCTCTTCAATGCACGGCCAACCACTTCTTCCGAATGGCCGACGCCATAAATGGCAGCGGTATCAATCCAGTTGACACCCATTTCCAGTGCCCGGTGAATCGCCGCAATCGAGTCTTCGTCACTCTGTGCCCCCCAGGCAAACTGCCACCCGGAGCCGCCGATGGCCCACGCCCCGTAGCCCAACGCTGTAATCTGCAAATTGGAGTTGCCGAGCTGCTTGGTTTGCATTTCAACCTCCTCTAAAATTGGATTCTTTCCACCGTCCGTCGGATGCCGCCATTCTTATGAATCTTGATTCGCTTCGCAAGTATTGTCTCTCTTTCCCCCAGGCCGCTGAGAACCTGCAATGGGGCGAGGATCTGTGCTTTAAGGTGGCGGGGAAAATCTTCACCGTCGTGAGTCTCGGATCGGTGCCGCAGGGCCTGTGTTTCAAGTGCAGCCCTGAGAAGTTTGCCGAGTTGTGCGAGCAGGGTGGCATCCGCCCCGCCCCCTATGTGGGACGATACAAGTGGGTATTGCTGGAACAGTTGGACATTCTCTCTGACTCTGAACTGCGAGAGCTGATCCGCGAGTCCTACGAAATGGTCGGCAGCAAGACCAAAGCAAAAGCCAAACCCAAGCTCCGCCGGAAAACGAAAAAGGGATCAAGCAAGAGTCTGCGCAGTAGCCGCAACAGCCCAAAAATCCGATCTTAAAAGAGTCCTCGCCGATCTCTGCGTCCTCGGTGGTGATGATCGCCAACATTTGACTCCCCGTCGCTGGCTAGGCTAGCCTCAAGAGGCTTCATACGACTCTAACTCCATGCCTCGCACTCGCAAGCGACTGATTGTGCTGCTTTTGGCGGCCCTTCTGAGCTGTGTTCAGAAGTTGCACGGTTCGTCCGTCCGCCCCGTGCATGCGCGCCATGCGATTGTGGCCAGCGTTCACGAACTGGCGTCCAGAACCGGTGCGAACATCATGTTGGCAGGAGGCAACGCAGTGGATGCAGCCGTGGCCACCGGGTTCGCGCTGGCCGTGGTTCATCCTGAGGCAGGCAATCTGGGAGGCGGCGGGTTCATGCTGATCCGCATGGCCGACGGTACGACCCACTTCATTGACTATCGCGAAAAGGCGCCTGCGGCAGCCACGGCCAACATGTATCTGGACGCGCAGGGCAACGTCGTCAAAGACGGCAGTGTGGTGGGTGTCAAGGCAGTTGCCGTGCCGGGCTCCGTTGCCGGCATGGTTTACGCCGAAAAGAAATACGGCAAGCTGACGCTCAAACAAGTGATAGCTCCGGCCATCAAACTGGCCCGCGAAGGGTTTGCTCTGGACTGGGAAGAGGCCCGCGATTTTCGAGAAGAAAAGAGTCTGGCGGCGTTCGCCGACTCCCGCCGCATCTTTCAGCGGGATGGCAAGTACTACCAGCAGGGGGAGATTTTTCGCCAGCCCGAGCTGACGCGCACCCTGGAGCAAATCGCAGCTGATCCCGATGATTTCTATCACGGCGCCATGGCACGCGAGCTGGCCACCTTCGTACAAAATAACGGAGGGCTGATCACCGCCGACGACCTTGCCAAATATGAAGTGAAGGAACGCGAGCCGGTCCGCGGCAACTATCGCGGGTACGACATCATCAGTGCTCCCCCGCCGTCCGCGGGCGGCACCACACTGATCGAGATTCTCAACATTCTTGAAGGCTACGATCTGGCGAAGCTGGGGAATCGCTCTTCAGAATCCGTCCATCTGACCGTCGAAGCGTTCCGCCGGGCCTACTTCGACAAATCAGAGTTCATGGGAGATCCAGACTTTTCGCGCATCCCGGTGGCGCAGCTCATCGATAAGAAGTACAGCGCAGCCTGGCGCGAGTCCATCGATCCCGCGCACCCCACTCCCAGCAAAGACTTGAAGCGCCCCGCCATTTTCAGCGAGCTCGAACAATATGCCCGCCAGAATCCTCAACCTCTCGCCGTTCGTGAACCCGACCACACCACCCATTATTCCGTCGTCGATGCCGATGGCAATGCCGTGGCCGTCACCACAACCTTGAATGACAGTTTCGGGTCGAGGGTCACGGCTGGAAGTCTGGGCTTCTTACTGAATGACGAAATGGATGACTTCGTAGCTAAGCAGGGAGTGCCAAATCTATATGGGTTGATCCAAGGACCCGCCAATGCCATTGGACCTGGCAAGCGGCCGCTGTCTTCGATGACTCCGACTATTGTGCTCAAAGATGGCAAGCTATTTCTGGTGCTGGGCTCGCCCGGTGGAGCACGAATAATTACGACGGTTGCGAATATCCTGATGGCGGTGGTGGATTATGGTATGAACATTCAGGAGGCTGTGAACGCGCCGCGGTTTCATCATCAGTGGCTGCCCGACCAGGTGAGCGTTGAGCAGTGGTTCTCTCCCGATGCCGTGAAGTCGCTCCAGCAGATAGGGCATAAAATCGAGGTTGGGGAGATGATGGAGGGAGAATGGCTACCCTATTGGAGCGACGGCGAGTGCGTCGCCATTGATCTCGCGACCGGCGAGCGCCTGGGTGCGAGTGACGGCAGACATAACGGAACGCCGGTTGGATACTAAATGTTGAAAGCGATTTCTACTTTCATTCACGTTAAGGAACGGTTGCACCCGGGTCTGCTCGACGGCTTGGTTCGGGGCGGTGCGCAGTCGATCGAAATCTTTGCCGCGCGCCAGCATCTCGATTACGCCAACCGCAAGCAGCACGTGCGCGAAATTGCGGATTGGTTTCGTAGCACGGCCATCCCGCTGAATTCAGTTCACGCGCCGCTTTACTCCGACTACGAGTGGGGACGCGCCGGATCGCCACCCCTCAATGTCGCGTCCATCGACCGGGCGGCCCGGGTCGAGGCCATGGACGAAATCAAGCGCGCTCTGGAGCTGGCCGAGCAGATTCCCTTCCGCTTTCTGGTGCAGCACATCGGAGTTGCCGGAGAATCGTTTGACGACCGCAAATTCGACGCTGCCATGACCTCGATCGAGCACCTGCGCGCCTTCGCCAAGCCGTTGGGTGTGAACATCCTTATCGAGAATATTCCTAACGAACTCAGCACACCGGAGAAGCTGGTGGAGTTCATTCGTTCGGCGCACTTTGAGGACGTGGGCATCTGTTTTGACTGCGGCCACGCTCATCTGATGAGCGATGTGCCCCAGGCCTTCGAAACTCTGAAGAATCACATTCGCTCGACCCATGTTCACGACAACGCCCGCGACCGCGACTCGCATCTGTGGCCGGGCGACGGATCAATCGATTGGAAACAGACCATGGAACTGTTGCGAACTTCGCCGCACCAGCCTCCCCTGCTATTGGAGATCGAAGGCGAAGAGAAAATTAACCCGGTAGAGAAGACAGAACGGGCATTCAAGAAGTTAGAGGAAATCTAACCGTCGAAGACGCAGAGAACGCCGAGATCCTTAATTCTCGGGTTCTCGACGCTCGCTGCGACCTCGGCGGTTGAAGGTTTGTTTGGAATTTCGAAAGTCTATGGCATCTCCGATAACCACCATCGCTGAAATCGGCAAGCACGAAGGTGAGACAGTCACCATCCGTGGTTGGCTCTACAACCTGCGCGAAAGCGGCAAGCTGCTCTTCCCGCAATTCCGCGACGGCTCCGGTGTGATTCAGGGAGTTGTCCCTAAGAACGCAGTTCCTCCCGAAGTATTCGAAGCGGTGAAGGGCTTGACACAGGAATCGAGCGTCATTGTCGAAGGCAAGCCCCGCGCCGACAAACGCGCCCCTGGCGGATTCGAACTCGACGTCTTGAACGTGCACGTAGTCCAGCGAGTTTCCGAAACTGATCCCTATCCCATTTCTTTGAAAGAGCACGGCGTCGATTTTCTGATGGAGCATCGCCATCTCTGGGTGCGCACCCCGCGCCAGGCAGCCATCTTGCGTGTACGTGCGGAAATCATCAAAGCTGCCCGCGACTTTTTCGACGACCAGGGCTTCACTCTCACCGATCCGCCAATTCTGACTCCGGCCGCCTGCGAAGGCACCAGCACGCTGTTCCCGGTCGATTACTTCGAGGAGCAGGCATTCCTAACCCAGTCCGGCCAGCTCTATATAGAAGCGACAGCAGCGGCCCTGGGCAAGGTCTATTCTTTCGGGCCGACCTTTCGCGCGGAGAAATCCAAGACCCGCCGTCACCTCACTGAGTTTTGGATGGTCGAGCCCGAGGTCGCCTTCGCCGAACTCAATGACATCATGGATCTGGCCGAGCGGCTGCTCAGTTTTCTGGTGAAGCGCTGCCTGGAGAAACGCCGCGCCGACCTAGCGATCATCGGTCGCGATATTTCCAAACTTGAGAAAATAGAGGTTCCGTTCCCGCGCATCACCTACGATGAAGCAGTCAAGATGCTGCAGGAAGCCCATGCCAAGGGCGCTTTGGAAAACGAATTCGAATGGGGCGGAGACCTGGGTTCACCCGACGAAACCTACCTCTCGTCGCAATTCGATCGTCCCGTGATGGTGCATCGCTATCCCGCGAAAGTGAAGGCGTTTTACATGGAGCCTGATCCGCAGCGGCCAGAACTAGCCCTGTGTGTAGACGTGCTAGCTCCGGAAGGCTACGGCGAAATTATCGGCGGTTCTCAGCGTATGGCGTCGTACGATTTACTGGTGAAGCGGATTCGCGAGCACGGCCTGCCGGAAGAAGCTTTCAAGTGGTACCTGGATTTGCGCAAGTACGGCAGTGTGCCGCACTCCGGTTTCGGCATGGGAATTGAGCGCGCCGTGGCCTGGATCTGTGGCCTTGAGCACGTGAGAGAAACCATTCCGTTCCCGCGTATGCTGCATAGACTTTATCCGTAATCGTTAACCACAGGAGGCACAGAGGAACACAGAGCAATTGCCGTCAAATTGGCAGTCAACCTCTGTGTTCCCCTGTGTCCTCTGTGGTTAAGCCTAAACTTATGACCACTCATACATCTTCCTCCAGCATCACCGCCAAGAAAATCCGTGTCATCGGCGTCCCCCTGGACCTTGGCCAATCCCGCCGTGGCGTCGATATGGGCCCATCCGCCGTTCGTGTGGCCGGTCTCGAAGCGCGTTTGGAGGCTCTTGGCCACGTCGTGGAAGATGGCGGTAACGTAGCCGTTGCCATCCCTGAGCAGAAGAAAGAAGGGGACCCCCACGCCAAGTATCTCAAGGAAATCACCGCGACATGCACCAAGCACGCCGAGCTGATCATGAAGACGCTCGAAGCCGGCAAGGTTCCGCTCTCGCTCGGCGGCGATCATTCCATGGCCGTCGGCAGCGTGGCTGGAGTGGCGGAATTCTATCGCAAACAAAACCAGAAAATAGGCCTCATCTGGATCGATGCCCACACTGACATCAACACGCCTGACAGCTCTCCCAGTGGCAACGTTCACGGCATGCCGCTGGCCGCCATCATGGGCCTCGGCCCTCCCGAACTTGTCAACATTTTCGGCTTTTCACCTAAGGTGAAGCCAGAAAACTGCGTACTGGTAGGAGTGCGCGACATTGACGCCGTTGAAAAAGAGAATGTCCGCCGTGCCGGCATCGGAGTTTTCACCATGCGCGATATTGACGAGCGTGGCATGCGCACGGTCATCGAAGAAGCCTTGCGCATGGCCGGCCGGGGCACCGCCGGCTATCACGTCTCCCTCGACATGGATTGGATCGATCCCGAAGACGCGCCCGGCGTGGGAACTCCGGTCCGTGGCGGCGCCACCTACCGCGAAGCTCACCTGGCCATGGAGATCATCGCCGACCACGGCCGCATGCTGAGTTTCGAGATCGTGGAAGTGAATCCCGTGATCGACGAGCACAACCGCACTGCCGACCTGGCAGTGGAGTTGACCCTGTCCGCCTTCGGCAAGAAGATTCTGTGACCCTGTCGGACGAACACTCGTCGCGCAGATCGGTAAGACCGACTGCATCCACCCAAATGCGCTACCCTTTCTGGCATGCAACTCAGCGCGCTGACCGACTACCTGCCCCACTTCCTCGGCCGAGCGCAGGAGACTGCCTACGTTCAGCCTCGCGGATACCGCGCACAGCACTGGTCCTACCAGCGGGTCGCTGAAGCCGCCTTCCGTTTCGCCCGCGAACTGGAGGCGCGCGGCATCGGCAAGGGTGACCGCGTTTTCCTTTGGGGCCCGAATTCCGCTGAGTGGGTCGCAGTTTTCTGGGGTTGTGCGCTTCGCGGCGTCGTTGTTGTTCCACTCGACGACATCGCCACACCCGATTTCTTCCTCCGCGTTCACCAGCAGGTCAGCGCGAAACTGCTGGTTGCTTCGCATGCCCATCTACAGCGCTCGATTCCCACGCTCGCACTCGAAGGTTTGTCGGAAGGTCTCACCCCACGATCATCTTCTCCATTCGCACCGGCCGAACTAGCTCCCACAGACATTCTGGAAATAGTCTTCACCTCCGGCACCACAGCCGACCCCAAGGGCGTCGTCATCTCCCACGCCAACGTGCTGGCCAATCTCGCGCCGCTCGAGGCCGAGATTCGCAACTACCTCAAGTACGAACGCTTCGTCCATCCCGTGCGCTTCTTAAACCTGCTGCCGCTGAGCCACGTCTTCGGACAATTTTTGGGAATGTTCCTTCCTCCGCTGTTGGGAGGAACCGTCGTGTTTCAGGAAACCCTTAAGCCCTCCGACGTGATTCGCACCATTCGTCGCGAACGGATTTCAGTCCTGGTAACCGTGCCCCGCGTGCTGCAATCGCTGAAAGAGAAAATCGAGCGTGATCTTTCCAACAATCACCGCCTCGAACAGTTTCAAGCGGCATTTCGCGCGTCCCAAAGCAAACACTTTTTGCGCCGCTGGTGGATCTTTCGCCACCTCCGCCGCCAATTCGGCTGGAAGTTCTGGGCTTTCATTTCCGGGGGCGCTGCGCTTGACTGCACTACCGAAGAGTTCTGGGACCGACTGGGGTATGCCGTGATTCAGGGCTATGGCCTGACCGAAACTACTTCGCTCATCAGTGTCAATCACCCTTTCCGGCTGGGAAAAGGATCCATAGGCAAAGTGCTGAATGGACGCGAAGTCAAACTGGCTGAAGACGGCGAAATCCTGGTGCGTGGCGGCGGAGTCGCCTCCGGCTACTGGGATGGCAGCGCCCTTCAACCCGTAAGCGACGCGCAGGGCTGGTATTGCACCGGTGACGTCGGAGAGCTTGACGCCGCCGGCAATCTCTATTTCAAAGGCCGAAAGAAAGACGTCATTGTCACTCCCGCCGGCATGAATATTTATCCGGAAGACCTTGAAGCCGAGCTGCGCCGCCAACCCGGGGTGAAAGATGCACTCGTCGTCGCACTGCCACACGAGGGAAATGCCGAACCTTGCGCGGTGCTTATTTTGAAATCCGGCGCAAACCATGTAGAAGCAGTTGTAGCAGCCGCCAATCAATCCCTGGCCGAGTACCAGCGCATGCGCACCTGGTTCGTCTGGCCCGAGGATGACTTCCCCCGCACTTCGACTCAGAAGCCTCGGAGAAATCTGGTTCAACAAGTGGTCGAAGCTCAACAGTCCGGCCAGAACACGTCTTTCAGTTCACTTGCAGAGCTAATTAGTCGCGTCACTGGCGGCACTCCCGCGGACCTCTCAACCAATGCCGAACTCGAATCCGACTTAAACCTTAGCTCCCTGGATCGCATGGAACTACTCAGTGCCCTCGAAGACCGGTATCAGACCGATCTCAGTGAGACCAACTTTGCTGCGCTGAAAACGGTCGGCGACTTGCAGCGCATACTGCAGGGCGAAGTCGTTCCCCACGCGCAATTCCACTACCCCCGCTGGGTATTGCGCTGGCCGGTCACCTGGATTCGACCGCTGGTGCACTATCTCCTGCTGCGGCCCGCCGTGTTCCTGCTGGGATGGCCGCACATTGAGGGCCAGGAAAGACTGCGCGGAGTTCACGGACCGGTGCTGGTGATTTGCAATCACATCAACGACGTCGATCCCGGCTTCGTGCTGACCGCGTTGCCCGCTCACCTGCGTCACAAACTGGCCGTGGCCACCGGAGGCGAAGCTCTCGAAATGTTGCGCACTTCACCTGCCGGTCGCAGCTTCGTAGGCCGCCTGTACGACCGGGTGAAATGGATCCTGGGGGTGTCCCTGCTCAACTTGTTTCCGCTCCCCCGCGAGGCCGGTTTCCGCGAGAGCTTCGCTTATGCCGGAGAATGCGTGGACCGTGGCTACAGCATCCTTGTTTTTCCTGAAGGACAGCACACCACTGACGGCAGGCTGCGCACGTTCCGCTCGGGCGTTGGTCTGTTAGCAAGCAACCTCGATATCCCAGTAGTTCCGGTGCGCATTGATGGATTGTTTGAGATCAAACAGGCGGGGAGGAAATTTGCCCGGCCAGGTGAAGTGCGAGTCAAGCTGGGCGCACCTATTCGACTCTCGTCAGCCGCTGATCCCCAGGAGATTGCGCTTGACCTACAGAAGATCGTCGAGACTTTGTGAGTTGATCAATCTCTCGCGCTCGCAGCCTTTGCCACTCCCGGCCCCAGAGTCGTGACTTGTGTTGCTCGCACTTGGTCGAGTGAGAGTTTCCGTGTGCTATCGCCGAGGTCGGCGTCCCGCGGCAGCATGCCAACCGCACGATTCCGGCCCAACTGCTTGGCGGCATAGAGCGCCTGGTCAGCGAGTTCCACGACCGCCTCGTAGCCTATCGCGTCCGGCACGGCACAAAACCAAGGGAAAGCGGCCCATCCGACGGAGCAGGTTCTTCGCACCGACACGCCCGCGTGCTTTAGCTGGAAAGGTTCGTTCCCTACCATGTGCAGAATTCGTGATGCCAGAGTTGTAGCTTCGCTCCGCTCGGTATAGCGCGAGACCACCAGAAACTCCTCGCCACCCCAACGCACCAGCACATCCGACATGCGAATCGCCGACTGGATTCGCCGCGTCATTTCGCCCAGCATCTCATCTCCGGCGGCATGTCCGTAAAGATCGTTGACTTCTTTGAACAGATCCGCATCGACTATGTAGAAAATCAGATCGCGATTGCGCCCCCCATCCTTGTCCGTGAGATAGGAGCGGATCGCCTGCCGAGTGTCCCCTTCAATGGTGACCTGGAAAAAGCGCCGGTTCCGTGTCCCGGTCAACGGGTCGGTGAGTGATGCTTCCCGCAGTTCCTGATTCAATCGCTCAAGTTCTGCGCTGCGCTCAGCCACCGCCTGCTCCAGGCGTCGGCGGTCCTTCTCCAACGAATAGGTGCGGAAGCGAAGCATCCCATACAGCATGAAGGCAAAGAAGACTACTCCCAGAGACCGTGACCACCAGGTCTGCCACCATGCGGGCAAAACGCGGAAGGAAAAGCTTGCGGGCAGGCTTTTGATTCCACTTTCGGCTTCACAAGAGATTTCCAGGGTATAACTTCCCGGAGCCAGCGACGCATAGCGGACTTCACGAGCTGGAGTCTCCGTGAATTCGCTCTCCAAACCTGCCAACCGCGACCGGCAACGCAGCGCTGTGGGGTCCCGGTATGACAAGACGGAAAACTGCGCTCGTAGCGTGTTTTCCTTGTGCGTGCCTTCCGGGTTCCCATCCCCCAGGCGTTCTTGTCCTCCCAGTTGCGCCGAGGTGATCACCACGTCGAAAGCCGGCGGTGCGAAGGCCTTCTCCGCATGGGGATCGTAACGCGCCAGGCCACCGCTGGTACCAAACAAAATTGTGCCGTCCTGCTCCGCGTAAAACCCACCCTCGCTTTGATCATCCCAGATCAGCCCATCGTCGTGACGATAACGTCGCGTGTCATGGCCGGATGCAATCCGCGTCAGCCCCTGCGCGCCACCAGACCAGATACTGCCCGCGCTGTCTCTACCTAGCATGAACACTTCATTGGCCAGCAAACCATCTCGCTGGCTGAAATGTTCGACCGCGGCTTTCTGGTTGTCGAGTCGGAACCGGGTCACGCCCGGAGCGTCCGCGTAGTGGATCCAGACCTCGTTTCCGTCCACCGGTGCGGCCCCAAGCACGCGATCGGACAGCAGTCCGTCTTTCCGCGTGTAACGTGACCAGGTCTTGCCGTCGTACCGTCCCAGGCCATTGTGTCCACTGATCCAAACCACTCCCCCGGTGGCCATTGCAAAACTGCTGACACCGTCCACGATATCGCGCGGCGCACCAGCGTCTCTGAACACAAAAGGCGCGGCGGTGCTCTCCAGCGCCTGCAAGAAATGGGGGCCTGAAATCCAAAGCCGCGCGTCCGGCCCAGGACCGACCCATGTGATATCAGGCCACGCCGTGCTCACTCTCTCCGGTCGCAGAGTGCGAGGATCAAACCGCGTAAGACCACCCGGATGGCACAAAACCCAGATCGAACCGTCCGCGGCCACTGCCAGCGTCCTGGCCATCGAACCGTTCAAACCATCCTTCTGTCTCCACACGCGAAAGCGACGTTGGTCTGCGTCCCACATCGCGACTCCATCATTGGTCCCCACCCACAGCCGCTGCTGGTAGTCACGCAGTTCTGCCCACACCACGTTGTCCGGCAGTCCTTCCGCATCGGTCCATCCCGACCAGCGTCCTTCGCCCTGCCAGCGCTCGATTCCATTGCCTCCTAGCCCCAGCCAGTAAGTTCCCTCGCGATCTTGAATTGCGGAAAACATCGAGTTGGCCGCCGTGCCCCTGCGCTTGTCGATCACATCCCAATGGTCGTCATAATGCAGGAACAAGCCAGAAATCGTCGGAATCATCAGCCGCCCGTGGCCATCGATTGCAGGCACACCCACGTCGTTGGCTGGAGGCAGATCGGGAGCATCTGCGACAAACTGCTCGGCCCCTGGGTCAAGCCGCAGCAAGTGCCGTGAGGTTCGTAACCAAACCCGCCGTTTCCCGTCTTGCAAGAGCGCGATCATCGGTTCATTGGGAACTTCCTTTTGTGTCGGCAGGAAGTGTGGTCGGATGGCGTGGTCCAACCAGCCCACGCGACTGCCCAACGTAAACCAGACTCTACCATCACTTCCGCCGTGCACCAGTCCTACTTCCCGCCCCGGAAAAATCTGCTGTTTCAGCGTCATTGAAAATCCCGTGTCAGTCGTGACTATCCATAGGCCGCTGTCAGTCGCCAGGTAAATGCCCTCAGGTTTCACGACCATGGGTTGGTAGGTAGCGACCGAATGAATCCCGGATGGCAGAGCCACGGGAACAAACCCCGGACCGCTCTGCACCGCCAACCCGTCGCGGCTCACTACCCAGATCCGGCCGTCAGCGCCTTCGGTGATTTCCTCGATGATGGCCCTTGAGATCCCCTGCTCGGGACCAAACTTCAGGGCACGCGCTCCGTCATAACGCAGCAGGCCGCTCATACTTGCGACCCAAATGAAACCCTGGTGATCCTGGAATAAATACACCGGAGTGATCGTCCCTAGGCCGAGATCTTCTCCCACCTTTTCGAAAACATAGCGGGCATGATCAGGAAGAGACAGCGGCGGGGTTGGCAAATTCGAGGCGTGGAGCGCCCCCAACAACCCCGCTGCTGTAAATACCAATTTCAGGAACTGCTGCTTGATTGCGTTCGTCAACTTGCCACGCCGCCGTGCCCGACCAGAATGCTGGCCCGCTTTCTATCTGGGGAATTTCAGGTGAACAAACTCAACCGGTTCCAAATGCATACTTCGGAGCCGTTGGGGACGGCTCGCGGTTGATTAGATCACAGTCTAGTGAGAGAGGCCTCCCGGAAGTAGGTGACGCTCAGACATGTACCGCTGGTGCCGAAAAAAGACTGTCGGACACGCGGCCTATACCAATTAGTAAGAACACTTCATCCGGCAGGACACGATGAAGAAAGACGACTCCACGCCCAAGCAATAGTCGCGCTTATCGCCGGATTGGCCGTTTCGGGGTAGCAGCGACCCTGTGCAAGCTGACTGTGCTACACCGATATTGTTTGCTGCTATCGGGATTTAAGGCGGCAGCTGTTCCCGCCAAAACCACACCTGTTTACACCCATTTCCTTGATCTTTACTCCGGGTCCTGCTCCAGTTGGGCGGTTTGTCCTTCACTCTGCGTGGCCCTCTGACCCTCACTCAGATACTTCTTCAAGCAACGCACGCAAGGCACATAACCTTCCCGGAGAGCTTCGCCGGCGGTCATCGTCTGTAGCTTGTCCTTATCGTGGATAAAGCGACAACCGGGTACATGAAATATCTTGCCATCACTGACCGCTACCACCACGAGGTCCGCCGGAATGTGAACTCCCGATCGAGCCATGTCCGAGCGCAAATCCAACGCAGTAGTAGCTTGTGAGGAATTCCCCACCTCGAAGCTGAGCAGCACCAAGGCGGCGAACCCGAGCGCCATCATCCATCCGAAGGCATTCCCCCGCCGCCGGGGGATGCCTTCTTCCAGCCTACGATGTAGTCGCTGGCTGAATCCCATCGGCACTTCCAGCATCCGTTCGTCGCCATAGAGTCGGATCACATTTCTTGCACCCTCCAAGACCGCCGTGCACTGTTTACATCCTCGGAAGTGATCTTCCATGGTGGCGTGCATCCCCGGGGCCAACTCACCGTCGAGGAAATTCGAAACCTCACGCCACACCTCTTCACAGCGCACTACCATGGCTTGCTCCCCTTCGCAAAAGACAGCGCCTTGCTCCAACTCCCGCCCAGCCCCGGCGCCAGCAGATCACGCAGCATCAACCTCGCCCTCAGCAGGCGCGTTTTTACCGATGGCACCGAGATACCCAGAGCTTTGGCTGTGTCTTCGATACTCAGTTGCTGCATGTCACGCAGGATGAAAACCTCGCGATACTTCTGTCCCAGTGAATTCAATGCCTCCGCGAGTTTTTGCCGGACCTCGGCCCGCTCCAGCGTCTCCGAAGGAATCTCTCTCCAGTCGGCGAAATCCCGCGGTGTGTAGTGACCGTCTTCGTCCTGTTCCTTCACCATCGGTTCCATCACCACCGCCTGTTGCTTCCTTCTCCGCATGCGGGCTTCGTTGACCGCGATCTGAATCAGCCAGGTGCTGAATCGCGCCTCGGCCCGAAATTGCCGGATGTGCTTAAAGGCCTTGAGCACAGCCTCCTGTGCGGCATCTTCGGCGTCGGCTTCATTCCGCAAAATGGCCAGCGCCGCGGCGTACACCCGTCGTTCATACGGCCGGATGAGTTCATAAAATAGCTCGTGCTCGCCCTCCCGGATTCGCCGGATCAGCGCTTCTTCATTCCATGGTTCGCCTGCATTTTCCAGCGAAGCTGTTGTTTCCGGCATTCCCTTCACCGCAACTGAAGTTCACCGCATTCACCGCACTTGCCTACTCCACCGGGTATTCTGGATCTTTCTTCCATCCCGTCAACATGGAAACGAAGTTGTTCCAGCCGTGCAACACCACCATCACCAGATGCCCGAACACAAACGCCAAAATTGCCCACATGATCGCAAAGTGCCAAACCCGTGCCCAGTGGAAGCCCCCCATCATCCATCCCAGCCAGGAAAACTGCACCGGCTTCCACACCGTCAGGCCGGTCACCACCGACAGCACTGCCAGCCCGATCACCGTCGTATAGGCATATTTTTGTAGCGGGTTGTACGCCTCCTTCACCGGCGGTTTGGGCCCAAAGAAGAAGTAATGCCGAACCATCGGCCACACTCCAGGCAGATCGCGGCGCGCGAACAAAACCTGTTTGTAGTTGCCGCTGAAAACCTGGTACCCCAAGTACACCAGCCCGGTGCCGAGATAGATCCACATAAAGGTTAGGTGCCACTGCAATGCACCCCCCAGCCAGCCGCCTATGGCAAAGGCTTTGGGCCAATTCAGCAGATCCTTCTGCGGAATCTTCGCCCCGAAGCTGGGGAACGCCCGGAAGATTTGCAAACCACTGCCCACCATTACGAACAACGCCACTGCATTCAGCCAGTGACAAAATCGCACGATGAACGGGTGCTCATACACGGCTTCGATGGTTTCGCCGGTTTTCACATCCTCAACTGCGATGGCTCGTGTCGCCATGTCCTCACCTTATGTCTTACAACCCATAGAAACTCGAATACCCCTGATCTTCCCAGTACCCCACCCGCTCCAACACATTAGTGACTTTCAGATCGGTCAAATACTTGGCCTGTTTGTATCCAATTTTCGTCGGCAGCGTCAGACGCAACGGTGCCCCATGTCTCCGCGTCAGCGGCTGGCCGTACATTTCGTAGCAAAGCAGCGACTGCGGATGCAGTGCTGTCGCCATATCCAGCGATTCGTAATAATCATCGGCGCACTCCACGTAAACAAAGCGCGCCGTCATGTCAGCGCCAATCGCCGTTAGGAAGTCAGAAAGCCGCGCCCCGCCGAAACGGCCGATCACATCCCACCCCTCTACACAAACATGCTTGGTGTTCTGCGTGATTCTTGGTAATTGGCTGATTTGTGCCAGAGTGTACTCGCCCGGCTTCTGGACCGCCCCGCTTACGGTGAGGGTCCAGCGATCGAAGTCCACCTGCGGATCGTCCACGTCATAATCGTTGATGGGGAACCTATTGAACGGAGTAAGTTCGGAGTCGGAGAACGTCGGCGCCAGGTGGCCGCTACGAAACAGCCTCGCCGACGCCCAATCGCTGAAACCAAGTCCGGCCTTTAACAACGGCGCCTGCAGTTTGGGGATCGCAAACGCACCCAGCGCAACCAGCGGCGTCAGCTTTAGTAGCTCACGCCGGTTCATGGCCCGGAATTTGCGGCTATCGGTATGTGAATTCATTCAGTTACACCTCTCCCCGACCCTAATTCTAGATAGGATTCAGGAATGGCAATCAAGTTACACCAATCCTGTTTCCCGCCGAGGTGCCTGCTGCGGACGCTGTCAAAGCGTCTTCCCCCACTTTCGTGCCATAGACATAGCACCTAGGTTTCGAGACCATATTACCTGTAGTCGGTCGGTTCGGTTGCGTTTGATGCTCGACGCGGCTTGGAATGCTTGATCTCGCCCTTTTGCGCGTCCTCCCCAGGGCGGCATTCTAGAGCAGGACTTGTGGTCGGCAGTGAATCAGTGAAGAAACTACACACTAACCGCTTCGGTGGAAAACTCTTCCGCTCCGAACAAGGGCAGGCACTGCCCGAGTACGCTGCCATGCTGGGGCTCGTGCTGGCTTTGCTGTTCATCATGCAGGTGGTTGGAAACCAAGCCAACCGCTTGTTTGGGTGGGTCGTCAGCGCCCTTCAGTAAGCTTGTTCACTCGCAAGGCCCCTCTCATGATGCGAAGTCGCTACCAAGACTAATCTCGCCTTCTGCCGCGAACTGGAGCCGCTGCCTCTCCGAGTCTTCGTTTTCCGCTTGACACTCTTTCTGGGATGCCTATATTGTGTGAATAGTTATTCACTGCTATGAATATGTATGCACAATGAATAAGACGCTTCGGCAGCGGGCCATCCTGGAATTATTGAAGCACGCGCTGGTGGCAAGCCAGGACGACCTGCAGAAGGCTCTGCGCAAGCGTGGAATCAAGGTCGGCCAGGCCACGCTCTCGCGTGACATCCGCGACCTGGGTCTCAGCAAGACCGCGCAGGGATACGCGTTGTCTCAGGGCGACGGCCATTCTTCTCCGCCCTTGCCCCCGGTGTCGCGCCTGGTCCGGGAGTTTGTTCTTGAAGTGCGCGTGGCCCAGAATCTTTTGGTTCTTAAGACCAGCGTAGGCAGCGCCCAGCCTGTGGCTGCGGCTTTGGACGACGAAAGCTGGCCGGAAGCCGTCGGTACCGTCGCGGGAGACGACACCATTTTGATTGTTTGTCCAGACAATAAAGACGCCAACAAACTGGCCGCGCGCATTCAGGAGATGCTCGCATGATCCCCGCGAAACTCAAGACTGCGGTCGTGGGAGCAACCGGCTATTCGGGTCTCGAATTGACGCGGCTCCTTCTGCATCATCCTCAATTAGACAAGCCCATGTTGCTCAGTCGCGAGAATGGCAGTCAAGCTGAGAATCTCGCGGACATGTTCCCTGCCTTTTCCGGAAACGGAGGCTATCCTTTGCAGCCGCTTTCATGGGACAGCCTGAAGCAGCAGGGTGTGGAACTTCTTTTTCTTGCCACCCCTCACGAGACCTCTCGTTCACTGGTACCGAAAGCCATGGCGCGAGGATTTCGCGTAATCGATTTAAGCGGAGCCTGGCGGCTCAAGCTAGCTCAACATCGTGCGGTTTACGACTTTCACGACGCCGACACGGTGACCGCAGCCGAACTCACAGAGAATGCGGTTTATGGGCTGCCGGAACTAAATGCGGACCGTATCGAGAGCGCGGCTTTAGTGGCGAACCCCGGATGTTATGCGACCTCCGTGATTCTGGCCCTTGCGCCGTTGTTGAATGCTGGCATCGTCGACCGGCAGCGCGGGATCATATCTGATTCGAAGTCTGGTGTGTCAGGGGCGGGCAAGGAACCAAATGCGCGCACCCATTTTGTTTCGGTGGCAGACAATCTTTCCGCCTACTCAGTGTTTGGACATCGCCACGTGGGAGAAATCGTGGAGCAGTTGAAGCTGAATTCAGGTGAACTGACTTTTGCGCCGCATCTGTTGCCGATTCCGCGAGGAATTCTTTCGACGGTGTACGTCTGCCTGAATGGCCCGATGGTCGCGGCGGAAGTCGAGTCCTGCTTCCGCGACTTTTATGCGGGCAAGCCTTGGGTGCGGGTTTTTGCCAACCCACAACTCCCGCAGATCCAGTTTTCTCTGCACACCAATTACTGCGACCTCGGTTTTTGCCTCGCGGACGATGGCCAGCGGCTGGTTCTGGTCTCGTGTGTGGACAACCTGCTCAAGGGAGCCGCCGGGCAGGCGGTCCAGAACATGAATCTGATGTACGGGTGGAAAGAAGAAGAGGGGCTGCAGTGAAAATCATAGTTAAAATCGGCGGGGCAGCGCTCGAGGACAAAACCACATTACGCAAATGCGCACGGGGAATCGTGGAGTTGGCCGGCGACGGCCACCGCGTCGCTGTCGTGCACGGCGGCGGCAGCGCGCTCACCCGCGCCCTCGAACTTTTCGGCAAGCAGAGTGAGTTTGTAAATGGGCTTCGAATCACGGATGGCGAGACTCGCGACATCGCTTTAATGGTCCTGGCTGGAATCGTGAACAAAAGCTTGGTTGCGGCGATCATCGCGGCCGGGCTGCCAGCCGTCGGTCTTTGCGGCGGCGATGGTGCTGCCTTCCGCGCCCGCAAGAAACAGTTAGTCGGCGGTGATCTCGGCTTCGTCGGCGAGATTTGCGCGGCTGATCCGCGCTGGCTGGACGCGATTTGGAGCCAGGGAGGCATCCCGGTTCTGGCTTCGCTAGCCCTCGGTATCGACGGCGAATATTACAACATCAATGCCGATCAGATGGCCGCAGCCTGCGCCGCTGCCTGTCATGCGGACTCACTCATTTTCCTCACTGATGTGCCCGGAGTAAAAGATGCTGCCGGCGCAGTGATTCCTTGGCTCACCACCAAAGAAGTGGGAACTCTCGTTGCCGATTTCGTAGTCGTGGGCGGAATGCTTCCCAAGCTCGAAGCCTGTAGTCAGGCCTTGAATAAAGGTGTGGGGAGAGTTCGCATTCTCCCAGCCGCGCAAGCCGAAGTGTTGTCTCAGTTCTACTTCGCGAAGCTGTCTTGCGGAACGGAGGTGACCTGCGCATGAGTCTTGCCTCGGTCATTCGTTCCGAACAGAAACTGCTGTTGCCGACCTATGATCGCCACAAGGTTTTGTTCGTACGCGGACGCGGCGTTTATCTCTGGGATTCCTGCGGACGCCGCTATCTCGATTTCCTGAGCGGAATCGGCGTGAACGCGCTCGGTCATACGCATCCTGTGATCCAGGCAGCCTTGAAACGCCAAGCTGGCCGTCTGATTCACACCTCGAATTTGTTTTTCCACGAATACCAGGCGGAGCTTGGCGCGCGATTGACGAGGATTTCAGGGCTCGATCGGGCTTTCTTCTGCAACAGTGGGACCGAAGCATGGGAAGGAGCACTCAAGCTCGCTCGCTCTTATGCGCGGGTGCAGAACAGCAATGGTCACAAGCCGAAATGGCGGATTCTTGCGCTCGACAATTCATTTCATGGACGGACCTTCGGTTCGCTGGCCACCACGGGCCAGGCGAAATATCGCGATCCGTTCGCGCCCCTGCTGCCCGGAGTGAGCTTCATCAAATTCAATGACACCGAAGACTTGCAACGGCACTTTGATGGCAGCGTTTGTGCCATCTGCGTGGAGACCATCCAGGGTGAGGGAGGAATTCGTCCCATCAGTCCCGAGTTTCTGCAACTCGCGCGCAAACTGTCGACGGGGGGTGGGGCGCTGCTGATTCTGGACGAAATCCAATCCGGACTTGGCCGCACCGGGCGTTACTTCGCCTATCAACACTACGGAATTCAGCCCGACATAGTGACTGTTGCAAAGCCTCTCGCGGCCGGGCTGCCGCTGGGAGCGATGCTCACGACAAATCGCGTGGCAACCGCCATGCACCCGGGCATGCATGGAACCACGTTCGGAGGCGGACCCCTGGCCTGTGCCGTGGCAATCCAATTCCTGCGTCTGATGGAGAAGCTCCTGCCTCATGTTCGCGAAACCGGCAAGTACTTCCGAATGCAACTCGAAGAATTGAAAGTCCGTCATTCTTGCATCCTCGAGGTTCGTGGAATGGGCCTCATGTTGGGTATGGAACTGAACTCCGCCGACGCAGCCAAACAAGTTGTTAACCAACTCATAGGGCACGGCATCCTGATCAACTGCACTAATGAAACCGTGCTGCGATTTCTGCCGCCTTACATCATCGAGAAGAAACATATCGACCGGGTGATTCGGGAATTGGATGCGGCTCTTTCCTCCGCCAGCCCAATCACGACGGGTCATCAAGCTCACAAGTCCACCGCAAGGAGTCAACGTTGAACAGTCAGGTACTGAACGCAAAGCCAGCCCCCACGCCGCGAGCGCCCCAGGCATTTTGGTGCCCCGACCTGGTCTCGACCCGCGACTTCGGCCCGAACGGGGTCGGAGCCGTACTGCATCTCGCCGGAATTATGAAGTCACGCCCCGCCGATTTTCGCAAGGCGCTCGCTGGCAAACAGGTCGTAATGTTCTTCGAAAAGCCGTCTCTGCGAACCCGGCTCACCTTCGAAACTGGAATGGGAAGCATGGGCGGCAACGCGTACTTCGTCGACCAGACCCATAGCCGCCTGGATGCGCGCGAGAAGCTGAGTGATATTGCTCATAACCTCGAGCGTTGGGTCGATGGCATAGTCCTGCGTGCGTTCGCCCAGGAAACCATTGCAGGCATGGCCAAATACGCGTCCGTGCCCGTGATCAATGCCCTGAGCGATCTCGAGCATCCCTGTCAGGCGATGGCGGACTACTTCACGCTCCAGAACCACTTCGGAGATCTCAAGAATCTGTGCCTGGCGTATGTCGGTGACGGCAATAACGTTGCTCACTCGCTGCTGCTTACCGCGGCGTGCCTGGGATCAAATATCCGCATCGCCACGCCGAAAGGTTATGAACCCAACCCAGAAATTGTCCGTGACGCCCGGAAGCTCGCCCGGCAGACCGGGGCGGTGATCGAGATTCTTTCCGATCCATACGAAGCGGTCGCAGGTGCTGATGCGGTTTATACCGACGCGTGGGCGAGCATGGGCCAGGAGCACGAAGCCGAGAAGCGCGCGCAGATTTTCCCACCTTATCAGTTGAATCAGGCATTAGCAGCTGCGGCCGCGCCCCACGCGGTGTTTATGCATTGCCTGCCGGCCCGGCGCGGTGAGGAAATCACCGACGAAGTGATCGATTCGGAGCGGTCAGTGGTTTTCGATCAAGCTGAGAACCGCCTGCACGTTCAGAAAGCAATTCTATATTTGCTGCTTGGCAGCGGAGATCACAGCCTGCCGGCGAGGAGCGCTCATGCGTGAGAAAGTTGTGTTGGCCTATTCCGGAGGTCTGGATACCTCGATCATCATTCCGTGGTTGAAGGAAAACTACGACTACGACGTGATTGCCATGGTGGGCGACGTCGGCCAAGGGGATGACATCGAAGCAGTCGTCAAGAAAGCCTATGCCACCGGTGCAAGCAACGTGTTGGTAGAAGACTTGCGCGAAGAGTTCCTCACGGGGTATGTATTTCCTGCTCTTAAAGCCGGAGCGGTGTATGAACACAAGTATCTCTTAGGCACATCGCTCGCACGGCCGGTCATCGCCAAGCACCAGGTCGAGGTTGCCCTGCGCGAAGGCGCCACCGCGCTTGCCCATGGCTGCACTGGCAAAGGCAATGACCAGGTTCGCTTCGAAATGGCCTATCAGGCGCTCGCTCCAGAGTTGAAGGTGATTGCACCGTGGCGCGAATGGTTGCTGAAATCTCGCGAGGACTGCCTCGACTACGCCGAGCAGCACGGAATCCCGGTAGAGGCCAGCCGGCAGAAGATTCACAGTCGCGACCGCAATCTCTGGCACGTCAGTCACGAAGGCGGCGAACTGGAACACGCTGCCAACGCACCTTTGCCCGGTACCTGGCAGTGGACTCGCTCGCCGCAGGAAGCTCCAGATCAGCAAGAGCTAGCGAAGATTGGCTTCGAGCGGGGAATTCCGGTTTCCGTAAACGATGCGGCACTCGACCCAGTCTCGCTGGTCGAGATGCTTAATGAAATCGGAGCCCGCAACGCGATCGGACGAGTGGACCTGGTGGAGAATCGCTTCGTCGGGATCAAGTCTCGCGGCTGCTATGAAACTCCTGGAGGCACTCTGCTTATCAACGCTCACCGCGAGCTGGAGGCGCTGTGCCTGGAGCGTGACGTAGTGCACTTCAAGCAGCACATCGCGCTTAAGTATGCGGAACTCACTTATTTCGGCCTGTGGTTTACCCCGTTGCGCGAGGCACTGGATGCTTTCGTCGAAACCACGCAGCGGGACATGACTGGGACCGTGACCCTCTCCCTATATAAGGGGAACGTGTCGGTTGTAAGCCGGCATTCAGACTACTCGCTGTATCGCACCGATCTGTCTTCTTTTACCATGGGCGACAGCTACGACCAGAAAGATGCGGCAGGCTTCATCCGTATCCTGGGACTTCCGGCGCGCTCGCGAGCGCGCTCGCGCGTGGAGGTAGCGAAGTGAAAATGTGGTCAGGGCGCTTTCGGCACGCGCTGGATCCTGATTTCGAGCGCTGGCAAAGGTCTTTTGACTTCGACCAGCGTCTCTTGAGACACGAACTTGCAGCTAGTAGCGCCCATGCGCGGGCATTGAAAGACGTGGGGGTTCTCTCGTCGAGCGAACTCATCGCCATTCTTGAAGGCCTGGAGAAGATTGGCAAACTGGCGGCAACGTCTCCGGAATTTCTTGCGGACAGCGAAGCCGAAGACGTGCACCACTTCGTAGAGAAACAATTGGTCGCGCTGATCGGCGATGCTGGATACAAATTGCACAGCGGGCGCAGTCGCAACGAGCAAATTGCTACGGACCTGCGCTTGTATGTTCGAGCCGCAATCGATCAGCAGCGAATGGATTTAAGAGATCTCGCAGACGTGCTGCTGGCAAAAGCCGAACATGCCGGAAATGCGGCGATGCCCGCATACACGCACCTGCAACGGGCCGAGCCGGTGCTGGTTTCGCACTGGCAGCTGGCGTACGTCGAGATGTTCTTGCGCGATGCAGACCGGCTGGCCGACTGCCGCAGGCGGGCAAATGTTTGTCCGTTGGGATCGGGGGCCGTCGCGGGCGCTACGCTGTCTCTCGATCGGCGCGTCATGGCTACTGATCTCGAATTTGACGCCCCGACCTCGAACAGCATCGACTCCACCAGCGATCGCGACTTTGTCATAGAGTTCGTGAATGCGCTCTCGCTGTTGGCGTTGCACCTGAGCCGATGGGCGGAAGAAATGATTCTGTTTTCCACGCAGGAGTTTGGATACATCCACCTGCCCGAAGCTTATTCCACTGGAAGCAGCGCTATGCCGCAGAAGAAGAATCCAGATTTGCTCGAACTGACCCGTGGCAAGGCGGGCCGCGTAATCGGAAATGCAACCGCGCTGATGATTGCGGTCAAGGGATTGCCTCTTGCCTATAACAAAGACTTGCAAGAGACTCAGGAGCCTCTGTTTGATTCCGCCGAAACGATGATGACCCTGGTTCCCTTGGTGACAGGATGGATGAAGGCAGTCGAGTTTGACTACGAACGCATGCAGCAAGCGGCGCAATCGGGTTTCATGAATGCCTGGGCGGCAGCCACTTACCTGGTGCAGCGCGGAGTGCCGTCCCGCCAGGCGCACGAGCAAGTCGGAAGAGCGGTACAGAAGTGCGTGGAAAGAGGTTGCGAGCTCCAGGACTTGCCACTCGATGAAATGCGCTCCATCAATCCTTTATTCGATCAGGATCTGTACACCAGCCTGACATTAGAGTCTGTGCTGGCAATTCACAATGTGCCGGGAGGAACCGCGCCGCCGCGGGTACGCCAGGCAATTATCGATGCGAAGCACAAGATTGAAGCTATCTCCGAGGAGGCTCATGCGCACCCGTAAGGCCATTCTGCCGGACGCGCAGCCGATCCACGACCTGATCGCAGCCTATTCTGCCGATGGCACTCTTCTGCCACGAACTCTCGCCGAGATTTGCGAGAACGTGCGGGATTTCGTGGTGTTGGAAGACGGCGCCGGCATCATCGGATGCGGCGCACTACATCTTTACGGTACCCACCTCGCCGAGATTCGCTCCATCACCGTCCTGCCCTCACGGCAGCGCCAAGGCGGAGGACAGCGATTAGTAAAGGCATTGCTAACCGAGGCGAAGAAGCACGGCGTCAGCTGCATCTGTCTATTCACTCGGACGCCGAAGTTCTTTGCTAGCCTGGGTTTTGAAATGGCGCAGCGGGAAGATTTGCCCGACAAAATTCATAAAGATTGCTGGGTCTGCCCCCGCTTCCACAATTGCGATGAAGTCGCCATGGTGCGCGGAGAATTGCCGAAGTTCGCCATCCTGCCCGAGCCGATTAATTGGCTGGTAAAACTCCAGGCATGACCGCAGCGGCGCATTCACGAAACATACTTCATCTGCCGATCGGCTTCAGCTTTTCGGCCCTTGCCGCCGGAATCAAAGCCAGCGGACGGCTTGACCTCGCGCTCGTCGAAGCTGCTCCCGGCACAACCGCTGCTGCCCTGTTCACCAGAAACCTCGTCGTCGCCGCCCCCGTGGACGTCGGCCGGGTGCATTTGTCGAAAGCCAAAGGGCGTATTAGAGCGGTCATCGTCAATTCTGGAAACGCGAACTGTGCCACTGGGAAAGCAGGTCTGAAGGCCTGCCAGCAGGTCTGCCAACAAGTCGCCAGGACCCTGGGCATTCGCTCCGAGGAAGTCTTTCCATCTTCCACGGGAATCATTGGTGTCCCGCTTCCGACCGAAAAAATCGTTGCGAAACTAGCTGAGCTGATCGAGAGTTGCGAGCCAACGCCAGCCGCTCTCGATCGCTTCACTCAGGCCATCATGACCACCGATACCTGCCAGAAGTCAGCATCGGCAAGATTCGGCGCAGGCACCTCGGAGATTAGCCTACTGGGAGTTGCCAAAGGTGCGGGCATGATTCATCCGCAGCTTGCAACCATGCTGGTTTACCTGTTCACAGATGTTTCTGCTACTCCTGACGAATTGAAGCGCCTGCTGAGCGACGCATGCGACCAGAGCTTCAACTGCATCTCAGTCGATGGCGACACCTCCACCAACGATACCGTTTTGCTGCTCGCGTCAGCACAGAGCGGAATTCAGCTCAAAGACAGCGGCGTCCGGAAGAAGTTTGCCAAAACGCTGTCCGACGTCTGCCGATCTCTTGCCCAACAGGTCGTCTCCGATGGGGAAGGTGTGCAGCACGTGGTTCATCTCTTCGTCGAACAAGCCAAGGGTCGAGAAGAAGCGCTCCAGGTGGCGAGAGCCATTGCGCACTCCTTATTGGTAAAAACCGCCTGGGCAGGTGCCGATCCCAACTGGGGCCGCATCCTGGCCGCTGTAGGACGCAGTGGGATCGCGCTTGACCCGAATCGGGTAAACATCTACATCGGCAAACAGATAGTCTGCAAAGGTGGAGTCGGTTGCAAATTTGACGAAACTAAGGCTCATCTAGACCTCGCCCATTCCAACTGCGACATTCGCGTGCGACTCGGTCGCGGACAAAGCAGCGTTGAATTCGTCACTACTGACCTCACTGCGGAATACGTCCGCATTAATGCTGACTACTCGACCTAGAGGCTGAACGCCGAGGAAATCCGACGTAGCCCCTCGAATTACCCATACTCCAGCCTCAGGTACGGACCCAGGGAATATTTCGCCGCCGCCTCAGTTCTATTCGGCGGAGGTCCTCGCAATGGCATCAGCACTACTACGGGCTCATGTGAATCCTTTTGATCTGAGGAGCGTGCTGCTCGCCAAGCGCGCACAACATGTCGTCCTCAGCAACCGCCGTCGCTAACGACCATGACCGGATCTGACGATTGCGTCCTACAATAGAGGTAGGGCTCATCATGATGAAAGCTGGCAGCGACGGAATCCTATAGCATGGAAAGCTCTCCCTCGTTAGCTATCCGCACCGAGAACGTCTGCCGCTACTACCAAATGGGCGAAGCGCTGGTACGCGCGGTGGACGGGATTTCCGTCGACATTCGTGCCGGGGAATTTGTGGCTCTCCTGGGTGCTTCGGGATCCGGCAAGTCGTCACTGCTTAATTTGATTGCAGGACTTGACCGCCCGACCTCCGGTGCGGTGACGGTGCATGGAAGCAATTTGGCCGCACTCTCTCGCGAGGAACTAGCCAAGTACCGTCTTCATACCGTCGGGATGGTATTCCAGTCCTTTAACCTGATAGCGAGTATGTCATTGCTCGAGAATGTGGAACTCCCTATGCGTTTTGCCGAAGTCGATCGCCGCGAGCGTTCTACTGTTGCGCACCAAGCGCTGGAAAGTGTGGGTTTGAGTGGACGTCTTTCACATCGGCCGATGGAACTCTCGGGTGGGGAACAGCAACGCGCCTCGTTGGCACGCGCACTCATCAACCGGCCCAAGCTTCTTCTGGCGGACGAACCGACAGGTAATCTGGACAGTCGCACTGGCACGGAGATCATGGACCTTATTAGTAGCTTCAATCATTCGCTGGGCATGACGGTAGTGATGGTTACGCACGAGCATACCCTCGCCCAGAGGTATGCCGGCCGGATGTTGCATCTGGCGGACGGAAAGCTCGTCGATGACTTATCCAACATCCCGTCCGCGCAGGCGCCCGCGCCGCGGGGAGAGACACAATGAAGTTCTACGACGTCACAGACCTTGCTTTGCGCAATCTGCGTGAATCCATCTTCCGCAATTCGCTGACCACGATCGGCATTTCCGTCGGCGTGGCCTCGCTAGTCGCCATGCTCTCGCTCGGCATTGGTCTACAGCAGTTGGCTTCACAGCGATTGCAGAAGTCTGGCCTGTTTGACACCGTCGTAGTCACTTCCAGGCGCGACCTGCGCAATTTCCGCGAACCGCGAGAGGACGGCCCGCTACCGGCCGAGAGCCCGGTCCTGGATGAACCGGCGCGAGGGAAGATCGAGCAACTTCCTGGCGTGATCGAGGCCTATCCCGACATTCGATTCAGTACCGAGTTCCGCTTCGACGACAAACCCCACTTGACCATGGTGGCTGGCGTCCCGCCCTCCGCCAAGAACAACAATGACGCGTTCGATGGAATGCAGGGCGGTTTTTTCTCGGCCGAGGCAAGTCCTGAAGTCATCCTGCAGAAGTCGTTTGCGGAAGAGTTGCTAGGCATAAAACCCAAGCCAGGCACGGATGACACCAACATTGCCGACTTGGCCAAGCCTCTACTCGGGAAGGAATTAACCATGCGCTATGCGGAGCGCACCGCTTCTCCCACATCCAAGGGGCCGGTTGACGGCGCGGCGTACTCCGTGGTTTCACGCCAGCAAACACTGAAAATTGTGGGAGTGACGGATGTCGATCCAGATAGCATGCGCGGCGCTGCGCGGGCGCGCGTCTTTGTGCCGCTCAAGCTTGCGCAGGATTTGCATGTCATGCAGTCCAGCTTGCGCGATGCTTCGCCCAGCGATGCGGCAACCTATACCTCAATCAGCGTGCGGGTAGGGAACCCTAATCAGGTCCCGGCGGTGGAAGATGCCATCAAGAAAATGGGATTCAGCGCCTTTTCTCTTGTCGATGCGACTCGCAGCATGCGCCAGTTCTTTGCCGTGCTCGACGGGTTCCTTGCGATCTTCGGAAGCCTGGCCCTGGCCGTAGCTTCCATCGGCATCGTGAATACCCTCGTGATGGCCATCCTCGAGCGTCGCCGTGAAATTGGTATCATGAAGGCGCTCGGCGCAAGTGATGGCGATGTGCGCGGCCTCTTCTTTGCCGAAGCCGGCGCCATGGGCCTGGTTGGCGGTACAGTCGGAGTCACGCTCGGTTGGGTGATCGGACGTCTCATCAATTTCGGAACCAACATTTATCTCCAACGCCAGCATTTCCCTCCGGCACAGATTTGGTCAGTGCCGCTGTGGCTCGTTCTTAGCGCGATCGCTTTTTCCATCGTGGTCAGCCTGCTGTCGGGCCTCTATCCGGCGGCCCGAGCAGCGCATCTCGACCCCGTACAGGCATTGCGCTACGAGTAAACTGGTCACATGCACCGTCGTTTGCGATGGCTTGTGCTGTCTCTTGTTCCGCTCCTGTCTTGCCAAGCCCACGCTCAGGGCCGTATCGATTGCAATGCGCTGAAAAGCAGCGTCCTCGGACAAACCGTCCACTACTGCGTCATGTTGCCACCCGGCTACGACACCGTGAGCGCCGGCCGATCTCCGCGGCAATATCCCGTGCTCTATTTTCTCCATGGACTCGGCGATAATGAACAGACTTTGTTTAAAGGCGGGGGATGGGACCTGACCGAAGATCTCCGCCGGCAAAAGAAGATCTCCGATTTCCTGATCGTTGCTCCCGAAGGGAAGAGCAGTTTCTACATCAACTCCGCCGACGCCCGCGTGCGCTACAGCGATTTTTTCATTCGCGAGTTCATCCCCTACATCGAATCCCGTTATTCGATTCGCCGGGAGCGCTCCACACGAGCTATCAGCGGCGTCTCGATGGGTGGGTACGGTGCCCTGCGGTTTGCTTTCGCCTATCCTGGGCTATTCTCATCGGTCAGCGCGCAGAGTGCTGCACTCATCGCAGAACCGCCTCGACAGGCTGTAGGCACGCATTCCCCGGCACCGCTAAGTGGGCTGATGGGAGCGGTTTTCGGTAATCCCGTTGATCTCCATCACTGGAACCAGAACAGCCCTTTCCTCCTCGCCAAGCAGAACCGGGCGCCGATACGGACTACGGGGTTGTCTATCTACTTCAACTGCGGCCGGGAAGATGAATTCGGGTTTGATAAAGGAGCTGCGGAACTTGACCGGCAACTCCAGACAGAAGGCATCCGGCACGAATTCCACCTCTATCCCGGTAACCACGGTGCCGCGTATTTTCTCGCCCACCTCGGTGAAACGTTGATGTTTCATTCGCGTGTGTTTGCCGCAGGGAAGTAGTTGTCAGGTAAAGAAGAGGCCGTGTTACTCTCGGACACTGAACTCTACGTTCATGCGGAGACTCTCCTTACTCCTGGCGGTCGTCACTTCATGGATTGCGATCCCTCCCGCCAACGCCCAGAACTACTCCCGGGACATCGCCGAGACCTCGGCCTGGCTCGCTATGCAACAGCTTCCTGACGGCGCGATCCTCTATACCTCGACCCGAATCGAACCCTACTTCGCCAACCTCGCGGCCATCGGCTGGTTGGAGGACGGGACTAGGATTCCTCAGGTTGAAGCGTGGATGAGTTGGTACATCGCCCATCTCAATTGGCCCGACCGGTGGGGCGAGTACGGCACCGTCTACGATTACAGCGTCGCCGGGCCAACGGAGACCTCACTCGACACCTTCGATTCGGCCGATTCGTACGCAGCTACGTTCCTGTCCCTGGCGGAGGCGCTTTGGAACACGGGTGATCCCGGCGCTCAATCGTTTATTAAGGACACGGTTGGCCAATACAACCTGAACGTTATCGGCAATGTCATCACCAACCTGCAACAGCGCAATGGACTTGTCTATGCCATGCCAACTGATCAGGTCGAGTATCTGATGGACAACTCTGAAGACTATCGCGGCTTGATGGACTTCGCCCGTCTGGATGGGCAAGCCTGGGGTGATGCTGCCGCCGCAAGTTGGTACACCGCCCATGCCCGTGCCATCCAAGCCGGAATCCAAAGCGTACTCTACGTTAAGAGCAGCGGTTTGTACCATCCGTATGCTGGGTCGGACGCCCCCAACCTCAAGACCTGGTACCCCGATTCGGTGGCACAACTCTACCCCACGGTGCAAGGCGTCATTGCTCCCGGTAGCTCTCGATCCAGCCTTGTGTATGCGGCATTCAACCAGGCTTGGCCGGGCTGGGTGGATCTTTCCTTCAATTCCCAGGACGAATTTCCGTGGGTGGTTGTTTCCTATGCCGCATTCCTTGCGCAAGACAAAAGCAGGGTCGACCGCTACATCGACACCATCCAGAACCGGTACCTGCTCGCGAACCCTATGTTTCCGTGGCCCTGGTATAGCGCGGAAGCTGGCTGGTTCATGCGTGTCAATGCCGGCATCGGCGCCCGCCAACCATGATGCAAGACAATTCCTTTCTTCGCTATGGTGGGTATGTTTTTTCGACTGGCGGGGCGCGCATAGTTGGACTTCTGATTACTTCTCTGACTTTCCCTTACGTGGTACGTAACCTGGGCGTGGAAATGTACGGGCTCTGGAGTTATGTCGTTGCAGTCCGCACGTTTCTTGACATCATCGGAGACCCCGGCATTACGACACACGCAACCCAACAACTGGCAGCCCGCAGAACCGCCGGTCTTGAATTGATTCCGGATGTGCTTGTGCTCCGGCTCCTGTGTTCTCTGATCGCTGCGATCGTTCTGCTCGTATTCGCCGCATTTGAAGTGCGGCACGATGTGGCGCAGCTACTGCGGGTTTATTGCATCGGCAGCCTGTTTGTGAATTTGCTGTCATCGGATAGCTTCTTGCTGTCCCTCGAAATGTTCCACGTTCGTGCAGTGCTGACAGTGCTTCAGCAGGCGCTTTACGCCGCGACGATATTTGCTTTTGTTCACTCTCCGAAAGACGTCATCTGGCTTCCGATCAGTATCTTAGGATCGTCGGCGCTAGCCGGGGCAGCGGGTTGGACGGTTCTATCGCGGCGCAGTGGAGGCAAGCTTACCGCTGCTGTCCATCCCCGGACGTGGAAGAAAATCCTGATTCCAAGTTTCCACTACGCTGGCTCCAGTTTGATGTCCAACCTTTATCGCCGGACGGGACTGATATTGGTAAGGTGGTTTCTTGGCGACTTCGCGCTGGGAATCTATGCCGCGGTCACCCGGCTTCTCGACCTGCTACGCAGTTTCGTCATTATCATTTCGCAGGTCATGATGCCTCGAATGGCGCTGTCTGCACGATCAGGGGCGAGCTTCACCCGGCTGGCGAGATTCTCGGTTGGAGTGATGGCCGTGATCACCATCCCGATCGCCGCTGGTTTGTTCGGCGCCGCCCCGGTGATCCTTCCATGGGTGCTGGGAGGTAAGTTTGCGGCGGGTATTCCACTGTTGAGATGGATGGCCGCATACATGATCGCCGCTCCCATGGCGTTCCTATTTGCGGGTACGATCCTGTTTTCTTTGGGAAGGCATCGTGCCTATTTCGCAGCTACAGGCGGCGGCGCAGCAGCCGGACTAATCTTGTATCTCACTTTGATTCCCACGCTAGGTTTGCGGGGCGCGGGCCTGGCACTCGTTCTAGCTGAAGTGGTTGTTGCCATCATTGCGTACGCGCTGCTTCCCGAGTTGCGCGGCTCGTGGAAGAACCCGCTGATCGGGATTGCTTTGGGCGGGGCCCTGCTGATGATGGCAAGCGTCAGAATTGTAAGTGCCTACATTCCTCAGGGTTCTGTCGCAATCTGGACCGGCGTTCTCGTTTACTTCGGCAGCAGCGGGTGGTTTCTGCGCAAGTTCTTAATTGAGCAGGCGCTAGACCTCTGAGGACGCTGGCCCAGGGACGCAGGACTTTCAGCTTGACTACGACCTCGAGCAGGCAGAGAATCGACGCCTACGCGTTGACTGTGCCTCCCCGCACTGTTAGCGCCTAACTCCTGCTTATAAGTCGAGCCATGTCCGTGCCCATCACACGCGCGATAGGAACGCGAATCCGCAGCGAACAGTTGCTTGAGCGCGCGAAGAAGTCTGTCGCCGGCGGTGACAGCAGCACCATGCGGGTTTTGCCCTATCACCCCGCACTGCTGATCGATCGTGGCAAGGGCTGCCAGATCTGGGACGTTGACGGCAATGACTACATTGATCTGAACATGGCGTACGGACCCCTGCTGTTTGGGCATCGTCCGTCCTTTGTTATAGAGAAGGTCGTCCGTCAGCTACAAGAGAAAGGTTCGCAATTCGGCTTTCCACAAGAGTTGAACTTCCTTGTAGCCGAGAAGGTCAAGCAGTTGTTTCCCAGCATCGAGCTTCTCCGGTTTGCAAATTCCGGAACGGAAGCCGTCGCCTCCAGTATTCGGCTGGCACGCGCCTTTACCGGGCGCCCCAACATCATTTTGTTTGAGGGGCACTACCACGGTTGGAGCGACGCAGTATTTCACAAGTACCATGCGTCAGAAGAACTGGGTGACGAAGCAGTCCGTCCGGTCATTCCTGGGACGCAAGGCATGAATGGGGCGCCCCACGATGCCTTCGTTGTTCGGTGGAACGATGCCGCAGCCCTCTCGTCGGCTCTCGATCTCATGCGCGGTTCAGTCGCTGCAGTTCTCATGGAACCGGTGATGGGGAATGCTGGCGTTATATCTCCGTTGCCTGGGTATCTCAATGCGGTAAGGGAACTGACTCGCGCGCACGGTGCACTGCTCATTTTCGATGAAGTGATCACCGGCATGCGCGTGGCCGCGGGCGGTGCGCAGCAACTCTTTGCTGTTGCCCCGGACCTCACAGTGCTCTCGAAGGCTCTTGGGGCCGGCTTTCCGATCGCCGCGTTTGGCGGTTCCGCGGCAATTATGGAACTGGTTGCAAACGGGAAACTGTTTCACGGTGGAGTGTATGCGGGCAACGCCATGGTACTCTCAGCCGCTGATGCCGTGCTGACTAAAGTGCTGGCGGAACAGAGCTCGCTTTACTCTGAATTGAACATGCGAGCGAGCCAGTTGGCCAACGGCATCAAAGGAATCTTGCAACGGCGGAATGTGCATCATGTGGTTCAACACGTCGGCCCGATGATCGCCATGATCCTGACGAAGACACCTCATGACCGTCTTGTGGACTATCGCGAGGTTCGGCGTCATGCTGATTTCGAGCGCTACATCGAGCTCCAACACGCGCTTCTCGACAACGGTGTGTACGTCCATCCTAATCAGTACGAGCCGATGTATCTTTCTGCGGCTCACTGCAAGGAAGACATCGATGAAGTTCTTTCACGGCTCGATGAAACCGTACAACATTGGCGGCGTTGAAGAAAGTCCGGAGCTTTCACCCGAACCCCTTCTCAACGCCTTCGAAAACTTCCATGGTTCCTGGTTCGATCTTGACCTCAATATCAGAATTGCTGCGGATGATTTGAAGCGGCTCAAGCGCGATTTGCTGTCACAGATGACACAGCGGGGGCTGTCGTCTGGCGATCGCGTTTTGACTGCGTTGCCAAATGGCCCGCTTTTTGCCGCTATTTGGGCCGCTTGCTTGGAGGCCGGAGCGTCCCCGATTCTGGTTCATAGTGACACTCCTGAACCAGAGTTGGATCGCATGGTACTGCGGTGGGGAGCGAAGTTCCTCGCCACCGAAGCTCGCAACGATAACGACAGACACGAGTCTCGCGGACTCCTTTCGGCCGGCCGGTACGGCACCATTCGCTGGCAACGACGAGAAACTGGAGAGGGAGATCAGATCAGACTCGTCTCACTGCCTCTACACCCGACCTCGGGGACTTCTGGAGGGCCGAAGATTGCCGTTCGTCCGGGGCCTTGTGCCATCGCCGAGCCTCTGCACTATGTCCAAACTCTTTCGATCGACAGCTCTGACACAATTCTTTGCGCCATTCCCATGAGCCACGCCTACGCTTACGGTATGTGCTTGCTGGCCGCACTTCTCACCTCGGCCCAATTAGTTTTCATGCGGCGGTTCAGCCCAGCGCTGGCGTGTCGCGCATTAAACGAGATGAAAATCTCAGTCTTTCCTGCCGTGCCGGTCATGTTGGACTCCCTATGGGCCACGCCTGACACGGGATCAACGGGCCGCCCACGCATCGTCCTATCGGCTGGCACTCCGTTGCCGAGGAGAACATTTGAGGAATTTCGCAAGCGCTACGGCATTTCCGTTCGCTCTCTTTACGGCACGACGGAGACTGGCGGAATTTCTATTGGTCTGGCCGAAGAGGAGTTCACGGGTAGCGTTGGGATTCCGATGCGGGGAGTCGAAGTAGACCTGTCTAAGGCGAGTGTCGGAGATGTACGAGTGGTTCGAGTTCGTTCATCTTCGATGATGGCAGGTTACCTCGAAACGGATGGGATAAGTCGCGACCAGCTCCAAGATGGCTGGTTTGAAACTGGAGATGTTGCACGGAAAGATGCCCAAGGCAGAATGCTCCTGCTGGGCCGCTTCTCAGAAGTGATCAACGTTTTCGGCTACAAGGTCATACCTCGAGAAGTAGAGGAAATCATCCTGATGTTGCCGCAAGTTAAGGAAGTAAAGGTATATGCAGGACGGCACCTGGGCCCCGACGTCATGGAAGCTGCCGTGGTTTGCCATGAGCCGGTCTCGGAAGCGTTGATTATCAAACACTGCGAAAAACACCTCGTCGGTTACAAATGCCCCACTGCAATTCGATTCGTGGAGTCCTTACCCAGGACCGCTTCCGGCAAAGTCGCCGTGGAGCGCCTCGCCGAATGACCGGAACCAAGAACTTACGTTCCGCTAAGTTCCGTTTAAATTGTTTGGCGGCAAATGTTTACACGTTCGCCATGGGTCGAAAGCCTCTTGACCAAGGCTGCTGAGACATAGTACAGTCGCTGGCCAACGGCTGGGATAGTAGTGGGTCAGGCCGCATACACCTCACCCAAGACTCCCTTTGTCCAGCTCTTTCAGCCCCCGACCTGCTGGATTCCGGAAGGTTCAATGCGGTATTTCACACCGACGAGTTCGGTCCTGGGACGGCGGCGTAATGTTTGAATTCCCAGGGTCGCAGTCGGCACCGATTGATCCGAAACCTTTTCTCTGACTGGTACGCCGCCGGAGGGAGGACAAATGTCACGCACAGCACGAGTCCTGGCAGTTCTAACTTATCTTGCCCTCGCTGTCGTCCTACTTCATGCAGTTCCCACGATGGCTGGAAGCGGCGCAGCGGGCTATGCCAACTTGGAGGCCGCGCAGACCAACCCGCTTCGCCTTTCTGCGGACGGTACTCGTCTATTTGCGGTCAATACGGCAAACAACTCTTTGTCCATCTTTGACGTTACTCAACCTGGCAATCCTGTATTAATGGTCGAAATTCCAGTGGGAGTCGGACCGGTTTCGGTGAATCCGAGGACCGATGACGAAGCCTGGGTAGTAAATCAGGTCTCCAACAGCGTGAGCGTGGTCTCGGTATCCCAGGGCATCGTGACCGACACAATCAAGACTGGAGCTGGAAGCGAGCCTATGGACATCGTGTTCGCAGGCTCGAGTCAGGCATATGTCAGCTGTTCTCGCAACAACCAGATTGCAGTATTCGATGCCAACACACACCTGTTGATTGGTAGTGTCCCGGTGTTCGGAGGCAGCCCGCGAGCTCTGGCAATCAGCAAAGATGGAAGTACGGTGTATGCCGCCTTCGCGGTCTCCGGAAATGCCACGACCATCATCCCGATACCTCTTGCGCCGCCGCAGCCCCCGCCCACGAATGGCGTAGTATCAGTGCCTACGCCGAGGGTGTCGCTTATCGTATCGGCGAGCGACCCGAAGTGGAGTCACTACATCACATTCAAGATGCCGGACAATGACGTCGTCTCCATCAGCACTGGGCCGAATCCGACTGTGAGCGGTTACTATTCGGGCGTCGGCACCATCAACTTGGGTTTAGCGGTGAATCCGGTCACCGGTGATCTCTACGTAGCCAACACCGATGCGCTCAACCTGACATTTTTTCAAACGCGACTACGTGGACACTGGGTAAATAACCGCATCACCCGCATTCAGGTCGCCAACGGACAAATCACGCCATTCGATCTGAATCCGAACATCAATTACAGCCTACTTCCCAATCCCCAGGCGCTGAGCACAGCTTTGGCCCAGCCCACGAACGTGGTGTTCGACCCGGGTGGCACATTCATGTATGTAGCGGCGTTCGGGACCGACCGCGTGGCCAAGGTAGACACCAACGGCAATGTCTTATCGTTCGTAGAGGTCTCCTTGCCCGGCGGGTCCGGATCGAATGCGGATCCGAAGAACAAGCGTGGGCCGAGGGGGTTGGCTCTCAATGCGACCGCCCAGACCCTGTATTCCCTGAACCGGCTCTCCAATACGATTTCCGTTATCCAGGCGCCGCAGATGGTGAAATCGAGCGAAGTCGCAATCGGAGCGGATCCCACACCGGCGCTGATAAAGCAGGGGCGAGGCTTTTTGTTTGACGCCAAACTTTCGGGAAATGGCACGGGCGCTTGTGCATCCTGCCACGTGGATGCGGACATGGACCACTTGGCCTGGAACCTCGGTGATCCCAGCGGTCAGTTGAGCTTCGTCTTTCAAAAGGGCCAGAAAATTACGTTCCACCCCATGAAGGGTCCTATGGTCACGCAGCCTCTGCGCGGCTTGCGCAACCTGTCGCCATATCACTGGCGAGGGGATTTCACAACGTTTTCGAAGTTTAACGTCATTTTCGACAAGTTGATGGGTAACGTTGAACTTTCCGCTCCCGATCTGAGCATCTACACCACTTTCATCAACAGCATTCTTTACTTGCCTAACCCTTACGAGAACCTCGATCGCACGCTTCCTACTTCCCTGGCCGGAGGAAATCCTGTGTTGGGGGAAATAGATTTCATGACCGTGAAAGGCACGGGCTTTGGCCGGACCTGCAATTCCTGTCACAGCGCCAACCCTGGTCCCGGGACAAATCGTCAGATTTTGCCTGGTTTTCTCCCCCAACCGCTGAAAACCCCACATCTCCGGAACGTTTATCAGAAGCTTCTCTACACCCGGCACAATACGATGAGCATAGATGGATTCGGAATGGAACATGACGGAAATATCTCCATCCCGGCGGATCTGCTTTCCCAGAAAAACTTCAACGGATACACCAGCCAACAAAAAACCGACATGACTTCCTACCTGCTTTGCTTTGACACAGGTACGGCTCCTGCGGTCGGGTACACCATCACGCTGACCTCCGCGAATGTCAACAACCAGCAGGAACAGAGCGACTGGTCGACCCTTCAGTCCCAGGCCGCGACCAACATCGATCTGATTGCCAGAGGGACCATTCAGGGGCAGGTTCATGGCTTGTTATATCAATCTGGAATCGGCACTTATCTTAGCGACGACAACGCGCAATACACTCAGGCTCAACTACAAACCTTTATTCTGAACGGAGACACCCTGAGCTTCGAGGGTGTATATCCGGGGACGGGTACGCCCTAACCGTTAAGATCAGTCTCGCAATCGGAGGAGAGACCAAAGCACTGTTACTAGAATCGGTCCGAGCAGACGGCTACGGCCCAGATCTGGATGCCCCTGAACGAATGGTAGTTGCGGTAGGTCGCCAACAATCTGAGAATCATCGAAGCTGGCAGCGCCATAGAGGAAGAGGGTGTCACAATCCAGTCAGAGCTGCGGTGGCAACCTCCGGCCGAGACCGACGCTGGGTCAGAGAAAGTTGACCACAGTATGTTATAGGCCAGAAGTTCCGTCGGTGCCTTGTTTTGTTCGCGGGGGGAAAATGAGACGCACGCTTGCCTCTTCCGGTTTTTCTTGGTTTGCCTTCCTGGTATTCATCACCGCCGGGCTCGGCGCGCAGACGAACGTCCTGACTTCCCGCAACGACATTTCGCGCGACGGGCTGAACTCGACCGAAACAGTCCTGAACCAGGCCAATGTCAATCGTGCTAGTTTCGGCAAAATCTGCTCCGCAGTTGTCGATGGCCAATTGTTTGCGCAACCCCTGGTTGTATCCGCCAAAGGCAAGAACGTCGTCGACGTGGTGACCATGAACGATAGTGTCTATACCATTGATGGCAGCAACTGCAACCAGATTAACCACGTATCACTGATCCCTCCGGATGAACAAGCCACGCCGTGCATGGATCTGAACGGGCGTTGTGGGGTAATCATTCCTTTAATCGGCGCCCTGGCGACTCCGGTCATCGACATCAGCACGAACACCATTTATGTCAGCACCGAAACTGAATCTACTAGCCGACCATGCCAGGCCAACCACGCGAGTACTTGTTTCATCCATCGACTGCACGCCCTCGATCTCTCTACTCTGGAGGAGAAGTTTAACGGACCAGCTGTGATCTCCGGAAGCTATCTCAGCGCAACCTTCAACCCGAAACAGCACATCCAGCGGCCAGGGCTACTTCTGTTGCCCGGGGTTATGCTGAACGGCGACAGCGCCGTATACCTCGGCTTTTCGGCTATCGACGGATTTGGAAAACCCGGCGTGAGTACACCGCAAGGTTGGTTGTTCCGTTACGATGCAGGGGACCTTTCGAGTGCGCCGATAGCCTGGAGCAGCACTCCGAATGGCGAGGGCGGAGGGACATGGCAGAGTGGTAGCGGGATAGCGGCGGGGATCGATTCGCCCAACGGACAGACCTTTCTATACGTCAATACCGGCGACGGAACTTTCGACGTCAATGATGGCGGTGTCGACTACGGAGACAGCTTTGTCAAATTGACGACTTCGCTGACTACTGTGCCCAATGGGTATTTCACACCTTTTAATCAGGCCTGCCTGAATCCATACGACTTGGATTTTGGCTCGGGCGGAGTCTTGTTGACTCCCAACGTCGGCTCCAAGTTTTACGCGGTCACTGCCTCGAAGACAGGCGCTGTATTTGTGATGGACCGCGCCAATCCCGGAGGGTTCAATGCTCCCAAGAACCACGCTTGCCCTGGGACCGGCACCAATAACAACCAGGAATATTTTCGGGGTGCAACTCGACCATATTTTACTACGGCAGCTTACTGGAACTTGCACCTTTACTTGACTCCCTTGCAGTTGCCTCTTACCCGATACCAACTCAGCCTGTCGTGCAATCCGGGTCCAATTTGTACCACGGGGACGGACACATCGAAGGTAGAATTTGGTTTCGCATCCCCCTCGATTTCCTCTTCCGGAAACACGACGGGGACGGCGATTCTATGGGCGCAAAGCGGAAACGGGTGGCCTCCGTTGCAGAACGGCCCTGAGCCCGCGGTGTTGTACGCAATGGACGCCGAGCATGTAGCGCCTCATAACACCGTTCCTGAGTTGTGGGATAGCACTCAATGTCCGGCGCGGGACACGCCAGGTAACGCAACCAAGTTCGTTGCACCGACAATCGCTAATGGAATGGTTTACCTGGGCACGATGGATCCGACCGATTCGACGAATACGCGAGGCCAGTTGGATGTGTTCGGGTTGACCAGCGCGCCCTGCGGCTCGAAGCCGGAATCGCAGTATCCGAAGTCTTTGTCGCCGCCTTGATCGTGTTCCGAGTGTACGCGCCGATTTTGTTTTCCCTGGCAGACACTACGCGCAAAGCACTGGCGGCGGAGCCTTGCGGGCGCCGCGTCTTGGTGTCCGGACTACCGCAAACCGCGGTCCTTCATCATTGGCTCCACGCTCGGTTCTTTCCCGCGCCACGCCGCATACATCTTCCCTAGGTCCTCAGTGTTACCACGCGACAGCACCATCTGCCGGAAGCGGTCGCCATTCGCGCGCGTCAGACCGCCATTATCTTCAAACCACTGGTACGCGTCGTCGTCGAGCATCTCCGCCCACAGATAAGCGTAATAGCCGGCAGAGTAACCTCCGCCCCAGATGTGGGCGAAATAGCTGGAACGATAGCGGGGCGGCACGGTGCTGAGCAATAAGTGCGTCTTCTCAAGTGCCTGTTTCTGGAACGTGTCGGGCTGCTGCAGTGGTGCGCTGGCCGGCAGCGTGTGCCACTGCATGTCGAGCTCGGCGGCTGCGACCAGTTCGGTCAGTTTATACCCCTGGTTGAAATTGACGGCCTTTCTTATTTTGGCTACCAGCTCTACTGGCATGGGTGCGTCCGTCTTGTAGTGCCTGGCGTAATGATCGAAAACAGCGGGATAAAGTGCCCAGTGCTCATTAAATTGCGAGGGGAACTCCACAAAGTCCGCCGCCGTCGAAGTGCCAGACAAGCTCGGATACTCAGTGTTCGAGAAC